>Ga0209358_10003114_pt1 | contig 12350 bp, 9 predicted proteins | sample LauGreFa1BDMLBSN_2_FD_187574 | JGI IMG/M metagenome (GOLD analysis project Ga0209358, IMG submission 187574) | Freshwater lake microbial communities from Lake Michigan, USA - Fa13.BD.MLB.SN (SPAdes) (version 2) | ecosystem: Environmental > Aquatic > Freshwater > Lake | place: Lake Michigan, USA...
CGCGGTGGAGCGCACGGCGGGACTCGCCGACGGCGCGCGCGGCAACCTCGCGTCGGTGGACGGGACGATCCGCGAGCTCGCCGACGCGACGGGCTCGATCGCCGCCAAGCTCGCGGCGATCAGCGAACGTGCCTCGAGCATCAACGGCGTGGTCACCACCATTGCCAAGGTGGCGGACCAAACCAACCTGCTGTCGGTGAACGCCGCGATCGAGGCCGAGAAGGCCGGCGAGCAGGGACGGGGCTTCCTCGTGGTCGCGCGCGAGATCCGCCGCCTGGCCGACCAGACCGCTGCGGCCACCGGCGACATCGAGTCGATCGTGCGCGAGATGCAGTCGGCGGTGGGCGCGGGCGTGATGGAGATGGACCGCTTCTCCGATAAGGTGCGCCGCGGCGTGGACGAGGTCGTGACCTCGAGCCAGCAGATGAACGACATCATCGCGCAGGTGGAGGCGAACGCGGAGCGCTTCCGCACGGTCACATCGGGCATGGCGAGCCAGTCGCAGGGCGCGGCGACCATCTCCGAGTCGATGGTGTCGCTGGTGTCGGCCGCCAAGCGCGCGGTCGAGAGCGCCGAGGAATTCGGCCGCACCGCCGCCGAGCTCGAGCGCACCAGCCGCGCGCTGCGCGCGAGCGTGGGCGAGTTCCGCCTGGAGTCGCGGCGGGATTGAGGGTGGGGAGTGACTTGCAGGAGCCTGCGGAGACCTCGGGTGCCCGTCGGTCGCCGCGAAGCGGAGACTGCGGAACACCGGACGTGAGCCTTTGAAGTCGAGGGCTCGTCACTCGAAGTCTCGTCAACCGAAGTCTCGTTACTCTGGGGCTCACGCAACCCGCTCCGCAGTCTCCTCCGGCTTCGCCGTCGGGCGACTGACGGGCACCCGACGTCTTGGCTGACGTCCTGGCCGACGTCCCGGCCGACGACCACGACCGATGAACCAGGCTCAGATCTGCCGCAGTCGTCCGCACTCCGGGCACTGCGGTGCCTCGGCGGGCTGCGCGTGCAGGTCGTAGCCGCACGCGGGACAGCGGTCGTCGCGCAGCTGGATGCGCACCGCGAGCGCGCAGGCGGTGCAGCGATGCTCGCCGAGCCCGATCGTGGCCTTGGTGGCGCAGCGCGGGCAGGTCCAGTCGAGCGACTCGATCGGGTCGCTGCCCACGCGGGGCGCGCGGTGGAGCCGCATGAGGATGAGCCCGCTGGCGAGTGCCGAGATGTCGACGATGAGAAGCGCGCCCGTGAGCTGCCCGAGCAGCCGGTTGAAGGGGTCGTACGCGTCGATCGTGAAGGTGGCCCGCCACGAGGCGTAGGTCCACAGCACACCGAGCGCGATGGTGGTGGCCACGGCGGCGTGCCGCAGGAAGCGCAGCGGCGAGCGCACCCGCGACAGCCCGAGCACGCAGCCGATGCCGCAGGCGAGGCCGATGGTGGCGAGCGCGATGGCGGCGGGCCAGAGCAGGCTCGTCTGCCGCTGGTACGGCCCGCCGGTGCCGATGGCGGCGACCAGGGCGAAGTGGTCGTCGATGCGTGCGACCAAGGCGAGGAGTGTCCAGCCGCTGGCCGCGGCGAGGCCGATCCAACCCGCGGCGCGATCGACGGCGGTGGCGGCCACGAGCGGCGTAAATCGATCGGTCGATGGCGCGCGCAGTCCCGTGGCGGATGCCGCCGCCATGACCACACCGCCGAGCACGATGAAGCCGAGTGACAGGCTGGCTTCGAAGCCCCACTGGACTCTGGGCAGCACGGCCATCGCCACGAAGGCCACGGCCACGCTGCCGATCGCGCCCCAGATGGCGACGCGCTCGGCGAGGGACAGCGAGCGGTCGTCGAGCCTGCGGTGGCGCAGGGCGGGAATGGCCACGATCAGCGCGCAGAGCCCGAGGTAGAACCAGACGAATGCGGGCCACTCGACGGCGACGCCCGAGATGAGCGGCAGATCCCAGATCAGGGCGACCACGATCGCCCCTGATACGCCCAGGTACGCGATCATGGTGCGGCGGAAGATGTCGAGCCGCCCCGCCGACTCGCCGGGCGCGAAGGGCACCATGAGGAGTGCTGCGAACGCGACGGTCATGGCCGTGCCCAACAGGTGCCAGGTGGTGCTCGAGTCGGCGAAGATGGCGGTCACGCCAAGGACCGCCGACGCCGCGAGCGCCGTGAGCAGGATGCGGAAGAGGAGTCGTCGGGTCATGGTTCGGTTCCTCGTTCGGCTCCGCGTTCTACGCCGCGTTCGGGGTCTCGGCCGGGGTGGTCCACGATCGGGACCGTTTCACGCTTGGGACGATTGGAAGCGGCCGCCAGGCGACGCGCGTGATCGGACTCGCTAGGGCTTCTTGGGCGCCTCGCCCTCGCAGCAGGCGGCATCGCGGGCGCGCTCGGCGGCCTCGAGCATGCCGCAGAGCACATCGACCGAACCGCGCTTCTCGAGGAAGTCGGCGAACCGCTTGAGTGCCACGGGGTTGGCCAGGGTCGACGCGAGCGGCGAGAAGAAGTGGATGGCCGCTGCGCCGAGACCGTTCATCGGCCGCGACATCTCAAGGAAGGTGATGGCAGGCCCGGTCATGCGCCGCCGCGCAATCTCGGCAGCCAGTTTTTCGAGCAGCGCGCGCTCCTCGGGCGATGGCTCGCACGGCTTGCCGTCGTCGAGGGCAAAGGCGTTGCGGAGGAAGTCGCGCATGCGGGAAGGCTACACTTCGCCGCATGTCGTTGCTTGCCGCACTGCTTCTACTGGCTTCGCCTCCCATGGACTCAACGGGCAGGGCCCCAATAGCGGCGGAGCCGCGGGAAATCCCCGAAGCCGCGCAGGCCGAATCGACGGACGCCCGACCCTCCACCACGGGCATGGTCTGGATCCCCGGCGGTGAGTTCCGCATGGGTTCCACCGACCGCCTCGCGCGCGCCGACGAGCAGCCCGTGCACCGCGTGCGCGTGCGCGGGTTCTGGATGGACGTGACGGAGGTCACCAACGCGCAGTTCCGCGCGTTCGCCGACGCCACGGGCTACAAGACGGTCGCCGAGCGCCCCGTCGACTGGAACGAGCTCAAGAAGCAGGTGCCCGAGGGCACGCCCAAACCGCCCGATGAGATGCTCGCAGCGGGGTCGCTGGTGTTCACCCAGCCCGCGCCCGACCAGCCCGCCGAGGAGTACTTCAACTGGTGGACCTGGACGACCGGCGCAAACTGGCGTCATCCGCAGGGTCCCGCGAGCTCGATCGAGGGCCGCGACGAGCATCCCGTGGTGCACATCGCTTACGAGGATGCGCGTGCGTACTGCGCCTGGGCCGGCAAGCGCCTGCCCACCGAAGCCGAATGGGAGTTCGCGGCGCGCGGCGGGCTCGACGGCAAGGTCAACGCGTGGGGCGACGAGGCCGTCGATCCGGGCGCTGGCAAGGCGTGGCGCTGCAACATCTGGCAGGGCGAGTTTCCGCGGCGGAACTTCGCCTTCGACGGCTTCGTGCGCACCGCGCCCGCGCGGACCTACGCGCCGAACGGCTACGGGCTCTTTCAGATGGCGGGCAACGTGTGGGAGTGGTGTGCCGATCTGTACGCCGACAACGCCTACGCCGAGCGGATCCGCGGGCTGGAGCCCGGTGCCGCTGTGATCGATCCGAAGGGGCCGGCAAAGAGCCGCGACCCGCGCAATCCCCACGCGCCCGAGTCGCGCGTGCACCGCGGCGGGTCGTTCCTGTGCAACGACAGTTACTGCGCCAGCTACCGCCCGAGCGCCCGCATGGCGGCGTCACCCGACAGCGCGCTCGAACACCTCGGCTTCCGCTGCGTCAAGGACGCGCCGGGGCCGGGGTCCCCGCCCGCAGCGCCAGCGATCACGCCCGCGGCGCCTGCGATCACGCCCGCGGCGCCTGCGACCACGCCCGCGGCGCCTGCGTCCACGCCTTCCCCGAAGTGACCCGATACGCTGCGCGCCATGAGTGCGCCCGTCCCGTCATCGAAGCCCGCCATCGACATCGCGAAGCTGCGCTACATCCTGGCCACCGACTGCGGATCGACCACGACCAAGGCGATCCTGGTCGAGCGCGTCGGTGACTCGTGGCGCCAGACGCAGCGCGCCGAGGCGCCGACCACCGTCGAGGAGCCGTTCGCGAACGTGACGATCGGCGTCTCGAACGCGCTCACCGAGATCGGCGAGCTCGCGGGGCGGCGCTTCATCGCCGACGACGGCACGATCATCCGCCGCAAGGGCGAGGCCGACCCCGACGGCTGCGACCTCTACATCTCGACCTCGTCGGCCGGCGGCGGCCTGCAGATGGTGGTCGCGGGCGTGGTCGCGCAGATGACCGCTGCGAGCGCCAAGCGCGCCGCCCTCGGCGCCGGCGCGATCGTGATGGACACCATCGCCTCGAACGACAAGCGCAAGCCGCACGAGCGCATCCAGCGCATCCGCGAGCTGCGCCCCGACATGGTGCTCATCTCGGGCGGCACCGACGGCGGCAACGTGCAGCAGGTCGTGCAGATCGCCGAGCAGATCGCGCCCGCCAAGCCGCGCCCGCGCTTTGGCGGCGAGTACGAGCTGCCCGTCATCTACGCGGGCAACAAGGACGCCGCGCCGCAGGTGCGCGCGATCTTCGGCGATCCGAAGTACGGCGGCTTCGACCTCGCGGTCGTCGACAACCTCCGCCCGACGCTTGAGCAGGAGAACCTCGGTCCCGCCCGCGACAAGATCCACGACGTGTTCCTCGAGCACGTGATGGCGCATGCGCCCGGCTACGACCGCCTGATCGCCTGGTCCGACGCGCCGATCATGCCCACGCCCGGCGCCGTCGGCGACATCCTGCAGCGGATCGCCGCGCGCGACGGCCTCAACGCCGTGTGCGTCGACATCGGCGGCGCGACCACCGACGTCTTCAGCGTCTTCGGCGGCACCTTCAACCGCACGGTGAGCGCGAACCTCGGCATGAGCTACTCGATCTCCAACGTGTGCGCCGAGGCGGGCATGGACAACGTCCTCCGCTGGGTGCACATCGACATGGACGAGCGCGAGCTGCGCAACCGCGTCAAGAACAAGATGATCCGCCCGACCACCATCCCGCAGTCGGCCGAGGCGCTGGTGTTCGAGCAGGCGGTGGCGCGCGAGGCGCTGCGGCTCGCGTACGTGCAGCACAAGGAGTTCGCGACGACGCTCAAGGGCGTGCAGCAGCAGCGCACGGTGGGCGACCTCTTCGCGCAGCAGGCGAGCGGGCAGACGATCGTCGACGACATGAAGCTCGACCTGCTCGTCGCGTCGGGCGGCGTGCTCAGCCACGCGCCGAGGATGGAGCAGACCGCAGCGATGCTCGTCGACAGCTTCGAGCCGCGCGGATTCACGCAGCTCGCCAAGGACTCGATCTTCATGATGCCGCACCTCGGCGTGCTCGCGAGCGTGCACCCCGCGGCCGCGATGGAGGTCTTCGAGCGCGACTGCCTCGTGCGCCTCGGCTGGTCGGTCGCGGCCGCCGGCGAGGGCAAGTGGGGCCGGAAGTGCTTCGCGTACCGCGTGTCGGGTGCTGTGAGCGCCTCGGGCGAGCTCAGCTGCGGCGATGTCGCGCTGGTGCGCGTTGGGCCTGACCAGGAGGTCGAGGTCGTGGTCGAGCCCGCGAAGGAGTTCGACCTCGGCGCGGGCCCGGGCAAGCCGGTCGCGCGCCGCGTGAAGGGCGGCACGGTCGGCATCCTGTTCGACGCGCGCGGTCGTCCGCTGGTGCTGCCCGAGAGTGCGTCCGACCGCAAGGCGGCGGTGGCGCGGTGGGCGAAGGTGTGGGGCGTCTAGGCACGGCGCCGAGGAAGCACTTCTCGTGCGGTGCGCCGACGCCCGACCGAGCCTGAAACGTCCGCGGAATCTGCGGCGATCGAACTGTCCAATCGACACATTCGCGTGCATGAAGGGACGGCTCCTTGAAGTCGGGTCCGGGCGCAGCCATGCTGAGGTCATGACGAAGCCGAGACCAGGCGTCGCACGACACGCTCCGCTGCGTATCCGCACGCGGTTCGCCGCGTTCATCGCGTGTGCGGTTGCGCCGACGATCGTTGCGGTCAACGCCCCCGCCGGCGACGGTCCGGTGGTCCTTGGCTGGGGAAGCCGCGCCTTCCGCGGCACGCGTGACGGTCTGGTCGGCGTTGCCGAGGTCTCCGCGGGCTCGGCGCACTCGGCGGTGCGCCGCGCCGACGGGTCCTTTGCGGTCTTCGGCTCCAACACCCTGCGGCAATGCGACGCGCCGGCCGACCTGCGTCGTGTCCGATCGATCGCCGCCGGACGCACCGTCACCGCGGCGATCGACGACGCAGGGTTTTGCCGCGTCTGGGGTGCGGCGCCCGTTTCGCCCGTGGTGCCTCCCGCCGACCTCGGCGCCGTGACCCGCATCGCGGTGGGCGGCGAGCATGTGCTGGCGATCACGACCGCGGGCGTGCTGCGTGCCTTTGGCGTCGACGACTCGGGCCAGACGGTCGTTCCGAGCGATGTCGTGAACGGCGCGCTCGACATCTCGGCCGGCGAGGACCATTCGCTCGCGATCCGCGCCGACGGCATCGTGCGCTGCTTCGGCGCCAACAACCATGGGCAGAGCTCGGTTCCGAACTGGATCGGATCCACCACGCTGGCCGCCTGCGGTGCGTTTCACTCGATGGCCCGCAGCTCGACGGGTGCATTGGTGTGCTGGGGACTCAACTCCGATGGACAGACCACGGTGCCTCCCGACCTCGGTGCCGTCATCGATGTCAGCGGCGGTATCCGTCATACGGCGGCCGTGCGCACCGACGGCTCCGTACTCGTCTGGGGCGACAACGCCTTCGGTCAGACCAACACGCCGAAGGGGCTCGCGGGCGTCATCGCCCTCGACTGCGGCGACCACCACACGGTGGCGCTCCGTGCCGATGGACGCGTGCTGTCGTGGGGTGCGGAGACCGAGTGGCAGTGCCTCGAAGCCCCTGAATACACGCCCATCCGAACCGTGGCGCTCGGGCCGAGACACGCGGCCATCACGGGCGCGGACGGCACCTTCACCGTCTTTGGCGGCGACAACTTCTACGGCGAGCTCACGCCCCCCGCGGGCCTCGGCTCCGTGCAGGACGTCGTCTGCGGCGAGTCCTTCACGGTCGCCCACCGCATCGACGGCACGGTCTCCTGCTGGGGCGACAACACGAGCCAGCAGTGCAACGTGCCCGTGAACCTCGGTGCGGTCGTGAGCGTGTGCGCTGGGCGCGCCCACGTGGCCACGCTCAACGCCGCCGGGGTCATGCGCTGCTGGGGCGACAACAGCTTCGGCCAGTCCACCGTCTCGCCGACCCTGCCGACCGTCGCGAGCATCGTCGCCTGGGGGGATCGGACCGGCTACGTGCTGACCGACGGCCGCGCGGGCGCACGCGGGGTCGGGGGCAACATCCTCTACCCCAACGCCGCTGTCGGCGGTTGGACGCGGCTTCGGCTGTCGGAGACGACCTCCATGCTCCTCCGCAGCGACGGCATGCAGGTGCGCGTCAACGCGGGCTTGATCAGCGCCTTCGACCTGCCCGCGGAATGCCTGCCCGCCATCGACATCGCGGCGGGCACGCGCCGAACCGTAGCGCTGCGCAACGACGGACGGCTCTTCACCTATCCGCTGCAGACTTCCAATCCCGGCGACCAAGGCGAGCGCACCGCGCCTGTCGTGCTGCAGGGCGGGACCGCGGTGTTCGGCGGTGGGGGCGCCTACGCGGTGGTCGCGCGCGGCGACGCGTTCGTCGACTGCGATGCCAACGGACTTGATGACGGCGGCGAGATCGCGGCGAACCCAGCGCTCGATGCGAACTTGGACGGCGTGCTCGACCGCTGCCAGCCGGTCACGGGTGATCTGACCGGTGATGGGCTCGTGGGTGCGGCCGACCTCACCGTGCTCCTGAGCGCCTGGGGCACGCGCGGCTCGCCTGCCGATCTCAACGGTGACGGCGTAGTCGGCTCGGCCGACATCACGGTGCTGCTCTCGGCGTGGACCATGTAGTAGGGGCACATGCCTCGCGCGGCTGTGGTAGGGTCCGCGCATGGCGAAGGCATACACGCCTGGACTCAAGGTTTCGGCGCGGTCCAAGTACCGCGCGCGCCGTCTGCTTCCGGTCCACGGCGAGGTGCTCGTCAAGGCGGGCGACGCGGTGAAGGCGCGCGACGTGATCGCGCGCACCTTCATCGAGGGCGAGGTGACGCCCGTCGCGGCCGCGTCGCAGCTGTCGGTGCCCGCAAGCGAGCTCGCAGGCCTCATGGTCGTGAAGCAGGGCGACACAGTCACGGTCGGGCAGGTCCTCGCGCGCTCGAAGGGCATCTTCGGCTTCGGCAAGAAGGAGCTGGCAGCGCCCGTCGCGGGCACGATCGAGTCGATCAGCGCGACCACCGGCCAGGTCATCCTCCGCGGCGCTCCGCTCGCGGTCGAGGTGAAGGCGTACGTCGACGGCCGCGTGACCGAGGTTTTGCCCGGCGAGGGTGCCGTCGTCGAGAACGATGCCGTGCTCGTGCAAGGCATCTTCGGCGTGGGCGGCGAGACGGTTGGCCCGATCAAGGTCGCGTGTGCACGCCCCGATGAGAAGCTCGACGCAGCGCAGGTCAAGGCCGACATGCGCGGTGCGGTCGTGCTCGGCGGTGCGCGCGTGACGGCGGCGGCGGTGAAGGCCGCGCAGGACGCCGGCGTCGCCGCGATCGTGGCGGGCGGCATCGACGACGCCGACCTGAAGGCGATTCTCGGCTACGACCTTGGCGTCGCCATCACGGGCACCGAACGGATCGGCCTCACGGTCGTCATCACCGAGGGCTTCGGCGACATCGCGATGGCCGGGCGCACGCACGCGCTCCTTGCGTCGTTCGCGGGCCGCGAGGCGAGCGTGAACGGTGCCACGCAGATCCGCGCGGGCGTCATGCGGCCCGAGATCGTGATCGCGCGCACGGCCGCCGACCCCGAGCCCGCGCAAGGCGCGCGCCCCGAGGAGGGCGCGCTCGAGCTCGGCACGCAGGTGCGCCTGATCCGCGATCCCTACTTCGGGCTGCTGGGTTCGGTCGCGGCGCTGCCGCACGAGCCTGCGGTGCTTGGCTCTGGTTCCAAGGCGCGCGTGCTCGAGGTCACGCTCGCCGACGGCCGCCGCGTGACCGTCCCGCGCGCCAACATCGAGTTGATCGAAACGTGACGCGGCAAGCGCCGCGGAGTTCCTGATGCGATGGCTTCGACATGACCTGCGGCGCATGCGATGGATAGCCGTGGCCTCTGTACCCGCGATCGTCCTGGCGCAGACCGCGGCGGCACAGGTCGCCGAGTCTGCCGCTCGACCGACGGGGATCTTCAACTCCGATCGACTTGGCCTGCTCGTCGCGCTCGTCCTCATCTGCGGCGCGGTGGTCGGGTGCATCCTGCTTGCACGCACGGGGCGGCCGCTCAAGATCCGCAAGCTCGCGGCGCTTGAGGCCGTCGATGAAGCCGTGGGCCGCGCTACCGAGATGGGCCGCTCGGTGCTCTTCGTGCCCGGTATCCAGGACATGACCGACATCCAGACCGTCGCGGGCGTGACCGTGCTCGGCCGCGTGGCCCGCACCGCCGCCGAGTACGACGCGCGCCTCGAGGTGCCCACCTCGCGCTCGATCGTGATGACCGCCGCCCGCGAAACGGTGCAGGCGGCGCACTTCGCCGCGGGCCGACCCGAGACCTACAACGACAACGGCATCTACTACATCACCGACGAGCAGTTCGGCTACGTGGCCGCCGTCACGGGCAAGATGGTGCGCGAGAAGCCCGCCGCCTGCTTCTACATGGGCGCCTTCTACGCCGAGAGCCTGCTGCTCGCCGAGAACGGCAACGCCATCGGCGCCATCCAGATCGCCGGCACCGCCGAGCCGTCGCAGCTCCCATTCTTCGTGGCGGCCTGCGACTACACGCTCATCGGCGAGGAGTTCTTCGCCGCCAGCGCCTACCTCTCGGGCGAGCGCGACCAGCTCGGCTCCATCAAGGGACAGGACATCGGCAAGCTGATGGTGGCCGCCGTCATCGTCATCGGCTGCGCACTCGCCACCGTGGGCGCGCTGTTCCCCGCGACAGGTGCCACCGGCGCCGTCGACGCACTCAGGTCGTTCCTCGGAGGCTGACCCATGCTCCAGCGCACGATTCCCATCGCCATCCTCTCGCTCTCGGGCATCATCCTCATGCTCGCATACTTCTCGCCGCTCACGACGAGCTGGGGCGAGACGGTGCTCGGCTGGTTCAATGTGCTCGCCGCCGTGGCCTTCGTGCTCGGTGCGGGCAACCTCCTGCGGGTGAACCTCGAGCGCATCTCCGCACAGCGCTCCGGCTGGGCGTACTCCGCCATCACGCTGGTGTCGTTCTTCGCGATGCTCGCGTTCGGGCTGCTCAAGCTCGGCGCCGTGCCCAGCGAGAAGCACCCCGACAAGCACTTCGCGGGCGCCTACGAGGGACCGACCGCTCCGTACGGCTGGATGTACGAGTACGTGCTGTCGCCGCTCACCGCCACCATGTTCGCCATGCTCGCGTTCTACGTGGCGAGCGCCGCCTTCCGCGCCTTCCGTGCCAAGAACACCGAGTCGATCCTGCTCCTGGGCACGGCGTTCATCATCCTCATCGCACAGACAGCCGCAGGCATGTTCCTCACGGGCTGGATCCCGCAGGACAGCGTCTTCGCCTTCCTGCGGTTCGACTCGATGAAGATCGCCATCACCGAGTACATCCAGACCGCTGGCATGCGCGCCATCACCATCGGCATCGCGCTGGGCGTGGCGGCCACCAGCCTGCGCCTGATCCTCGGCGTCGACAAGAGCTACCTCTCGAAGAGCTGAACGGAGCCCCGCACGATGCACGAACACAACGGTTCCGACAGCCCCTCGTTCCTCGCCCGCCTCGGCGGCATCGACCGTCGCTGGATCTTCCTTGCGATGGGCCTGTCGATCGCGCTGCCCATCCTGCTCAAACTGCGCTTTCCCGAGTATCCCGGCCCCATGGCCAAGGCGACCTTCGACGCCATCGAGTCGGTGCCCGAGGGTTCGACGGTGCTCGTCGCCTTCGACTACGACCCCGCGAGCGCCGCCGAGCTGCAGCCGATGGCCAATGCCATGGTGCACCACTGCGCCTCGCGCGGGCACAAGATCGTGTTCATGGCGCTGTGGACGCTTGGCCGGCAGCTGGCCGACAAGGCCATCGAGGAGGTGCTGCTCGAGTTCCACCCCGGGCTCCGCTACGGCACCGACTACGTGCAGCTCGGCTACCAGGCGGGCAACGAGGGCGTGATCAAGCTCATGGCCACCAATGTGCCCGAGCAGTACAAGACCGACACCAAGGGCACGCCGCTCGCCAGTCTTCCGCTCGTTGCGCAAATCAAGAGCACCGCCGACTTCGCGCTCATCGCCAGCATCTCCGCCGGCTACCCGGGCGCCAAGGAATGGGTGCAGTTCGCCGAGTCCGCCAACCCCGAGGCGTTCAAGCTCGTCTGTGGCTCGACGGGCGTGCAGGTGAGCCAGCTGCTTCCGTACTACCCGAAGCAGCTCGACGGCATGCTGGTGGCGGTCAAGGGCGCGGCTGAGTACGAGATGCTCGTCGAGGGCAAGTATCCCGTCGAGAAGAACGCCGAGCGGCTCGGCCAGGGCCGCGTGCGCATGGGCCCGCAGCTCGTGGCGCACATGCTCATGATCGGCTTGATCATCCTCGGCAACATCGCCATGGTCGCCGGACGGTCGCGCGGAGGTGCACGATGAGTGATCACGGATCGAACGAGCCGGGCCCGCAGGTCCAGGCGCCGCGGAAGTCCTACCGCTTCCTCTGGCTGTCGCTGGCGGTGCTCGGACTCTCGGTGTTTGCGCTGCGCACCGCGAGCGCCGCGCAGGCGCAGGGCGCAGACCCCGCTGCAGCGCAGGACCTGTGGAAGACCATTGGCATCTGGTGCGCGGCGTTCATGACGCTGGGCATCCTCTCGTTCCTCTACAAGGACAACCCGTTCTACAAGGTGTGCGAGAGCATCCTCATCGGCGTCTCCGCCGCCTACTGGATGGTCAACGGCTTCTGGTCGACGCTGGTGCCCAACCTGTTCGCCAAGCTCGCACCCGCGACGGTGCGCGAGATCGCGCTGCCCGATCTTCCGGTGTCGGCAACGCCGGGCACCGACATGGCGCTTGCCTTCGTCCCGCTCGTGCTGGGGTTCATGCTGCTGTGGCGCCTGGCGCCGCGCGGTGGTTGGATCGCCGTGTGGCCGCTCGCCTTCATCATCGGCACCACCGCGGGCATGCGCCTGGTGGCGTCGATCGAGGCCGACCTGCTGGCGCAGACCGTGGCGACCGTCCGCCCGCTCGTGGCGTTCGACAAGGCCACCGAGGCGTTCGACTTCTGGGCGACCGTTGGCGCCGTCACCAGCGTGGCG
>Ga0209358_10003117_pt1 | contig 12342 bp, 8 predicted proteins | sample LauGreFa1BDMLBSN_2_FD_187574 | JGI IMG/M metagenome (GOLD analysis project Ga0209358, IMG submission 187574) | Freshwater lake microbial communities from Lake Michigan, USA - Fa13.BD.MLB.SN (SPAdes) (version 2) | ecosystem: Environmental > Aquatic > Freshwater > Lake | place: Lake Michigan, USA...
GTACCGATGTAGATCCAAGAACCAGCAGTCATCTGGCCGTACATCGTTAATCCCATGTGTTCCAAACGTCGGAACTCTGGCCAATTGGCCCAGTCACCAACCAAGTTCGAGTTAGCCAGAATTACGCGCGGTGCCCATTCGTGAGTCTGGAAGACACCAACTGGCTTACCGGACTGCACCAACATGGTTTCGTCGTTTTCCAAGTTGGTAAGCGTGCGAACGATGGCATCAAAGGATTCCCAGTTACGAGCAGCTTTACCGGTGCCGCCATAAACAACCAATTCATCTGGGTATTCAGCAACTTCTGGATCTAGGTTGTTCTGGAGCATGCGTAGGGCAGCCTCTTGCTGCCACCCCTTGGTCGTCAAAGTAGTGCCTCGAGCGGCTCTAACTGGGCGCGGTCCTGAAGTCATGTGAATCCTTTGGCTATTTAGTACTAATCGAGGTTACTCCAGGCGGTAGGCCAGATCTCAAGGATCCCAAAAGGCTATGGTTAAGGCGTTGAAAGGGTAAATATGACAAACCTTCCCGTTGATGAGTTTTGGCCTCGAGCAGGGCACTGGCTCGAAGCTGGCTCTACAGCCGAAAAAACCAACATCACTGTTATTGGAGTGGGAGCGCACTTAACTTCACTAACGCCAACTGGCGCAGACAAAACTCCTGATGCAATCCGTGAGGCTATGTATAGATACTCAACTTATTCCTGGGCGCATGATTTAGACATTGCTTCAGTTTCAGTTCGTGATGCCGGAAACATTCCGGATCCAGATTGGGAAGAAGGCGAAGCGCGAGTTTTTGCAAAGATGGATGAACTTCGTGGCAAGCAAGATCTTCTAGTTGCTCTTGGCGGTGACAATGCAATTACATATTCGGTCGGCAAAGGTTTATGGGCTGACGAAATTGGAAAAGCTGGTCTCATCACAATCGATGCGCATCACGATATTCGTGAAGGCATTAGCAATGGTTCACCAGTTCGCCGATTGATTGCAGCCGGCTTGCAGGGTACACACATTGTTCAAATTGGAATTAGTGATTATGCGAATTCTCCGGAGTATGCCCGTCGCGTCAAGGAATACGGCATAACGGTGATTACCCGAGCAGAAATGCGAAATCGCTCGCTAGCGGACATCATGGCTCAAGCCCTTGAGATTGCTGGGGCTAGCGGTGGGGACATTCACTATGACCTAGATGTTGACGTTTGTGACCGGGCTGTTACACCTGCCTGCCCAGCTGCCACTCCTGGGGGATTATCGGCAGATGACGTAAGAGAACTGACATTTTTAGCGACATCTCACGCACGGGTGACTAGCATGGACATTACTGAAATTGACGCCACGATTGATTCAACGGATGAGCGAACGATTCGTCTTGGCGCATTGTGTGTTTTGGAAGCTGCAGCTGGCGTAGCCAGCCGCTAATTAGATAAAGGAACGAAATGACAACGCTAAAGAACTTCATCAATGGCAAGTTCGTAGAAAGCTCAAGCAACGAAACTATGTCGTTTGAGAATCCGGCAATCGGCCAGGTTTATGGAACTGCTCCGCTTTCTCGCGCCAACGATGTTGACGCTGCCTTCAAAGCCGCTAGCGATGCTTTCCTAGGTTGGAAGCGAACTGCTCCAGCTGATCGCTCACTTGCACTATTTCGCATTGCAGATGCCATGGAAGCTCGAGCTGATGAAATCGTCGCAGCTGAAATTCAGAACACTGGTAAGCCACTTTGGTGGATGCGTGATGCAGAATTCCCACAGTGCGTTGATCACACCCGCTTCCATGCAACTATGGCTCGCAACTTGCCAGGCTGGTCAACCGGAGAATTCCTAAGTGGTTACGACTCATCCGTTCGTCGCGAACCTGTTGGTGTTTGTGCTCAGGTTGCACCTTGGAACTATCCATTACTGATGGCGGTTTGGAAGTTTGCCCCAGCACTTGCAATGGGTAACACCATCGTGTTGAAGCCTTCTGACACCACACCACATACAGCAAGCATTATGGCTGAAATCTTTGCTGAGCATTTGCCAGCTGGTGTTGCCAACATTATTTATGGCGATCGCGACACAGGTCGTGCCATGGTGGCGCATAAGCGTCCAGACCTAGTTTCGATTACTGGTTCAGTCCGCGCCGGTATGGAAATCGCGGCAAGTGCTGCGCCAGATCTAAAGCGCGTTCACTTAGAACTTGGTGGCAAGGCTCCAGTCATTGTTTATGACGATTGCGATTTCGAAAAGACCGTACAAGGTGTTGCCGAGGCTAACCTTTACAACGCTGGCCAAGACTGTGCTGCAGGTACTCGAGTAATTGTTCAAGAAGGCATTGCTAAGGAATTCACTGCAGCCCTTGCCAAGAAAGTTGCTGAGTTCAAGTTCGGTGCTCCAGAAAATGATGATCACTTCTATGGCGCACTGAATAGTCAAAACCAACTTGATCGCGTTCAAGGATTCATTGATCGCTTGCCAAGTCATGCGGAAATCTTGACTGGTGGAAAGGCACAGCGCCTAAATGGTGGTTACTACTTTGAACCAACACTTATTGCTGGTCTAAAGCAAGATGACGAAATGATTCAAACTGAAGTATTTGCATCAGTACAAACTATTCAAACCTTCAAGGATGAAGCCCAAGCAATTGAAATGGCTAACGACGTTGACTTCGGTTTGGCTGCATCGATCTGGTCTGAAAACCACGGAAAAGTTATCCGCACTTCTCAGGACTTGGACTTCGGTCAGGTTTGGGTTAACTGCCACCTGGTTCAGGCTGCTGAAATGCCAAACGGCGGATTCAAGCACTCTGGTCATGGCAATGACCTATCCACTGAGGCTATTGAGGGATACACCCGCGTTAAGCACATCATGAGCTTGACTGGACGTTAATTCCAAACAGGTAGGCTAGGGGACTTAAGGGTTCCCTAGCCTTTTTGTTTTTCTAGCCTTCCCCGGAGTGACCATGGATTTGAAGAATCGCGATTTCCTAAAGGAAATTGACTTCACGAGTGAAGAGTTTCTTTACCTAATTGATTTAGCAATCGATCTCAAAGCCCAAAAAAAGCAGCGCCGGGAAATTCAGCACATGGTTGGGCGCAACATTGCTCTTATTTTTGAAAAGACTTCGACTCGTACTCGCTGTGCATTTGAAGTAGCTGCATTTGATCAAGGTGCGCACACTACTTATTTAGACGGCTTGTCCTCACAAGTTGGTCATAAAGAATCAATTGCTGACACCGCAAGAGTTTTATCCCGCTATTACGACGCGATTCAATATCGCGGAAAAACTCAAGCCCAAATTGAAGAGCTAGCAGATTTTTCTGGAGTTCCGGTATACAACGGCTTAACTGATGAATGGCATCCAACTCAGATGTTGGCTGACTTTATGACCATGGTTGAACATTCAGGTAAGCGACCAAACGAGATTTCATTTACATATGTAGGCGATGCTCGATCTAACATGGGCAATTCACTTTTGGTAACTTCTGCATTGCTTGGCTCTGACATCAGAATTGCTTCACCTAAGGCGCTTTGGCCAGCCACTGAAGTGCAAGAGCTTGCGCAAGGTTTGTTGGCAAAGAGCGGCGGCTCAATCTTGCTGACTGAAGATATGGATGAGGCACTTCCTGGATCTGACTTCATTCACACCGATGTCTGGGTTTCGATGGGTGAGTCCGAAGAAGTTTGGAAAGAGCGCGTTGAGCTACTTGGTAGTTACCAAGTTAATGATGTCGCATTAGCTAAAACTGGAAATCCAAATTCTAAGTTCATGCATTGCTTGCCAGGTTTTCATAATGAACAAACAACTGTGGGTCGCGCTATCGCCAACAAAACTGGAATGCACGATGGTCTTGAAGTTACCCACGATGTATTCGAATCAGAAGCAAGTGTGGTTTTTGATCAAGCTGAAAACCGCTTGCACACAATCAAAGCGATCATGGTCGCAACCATTGGGGACTAAGTGAGCAAGTTATTTTCTGAGTTAACTGTCGGCGGCGTTACTTTCAAGAATCGCGCTTGGGTTAGTCCAATGTGTCAGTACTCCGCAGTCGAAGGCGTAATTCAAGATTGGCATGCAGTTCATTACGGCTCACTGATCACTGGTGGCGCAGGTCTAGTGATGGTTGAAGCCAGCGCTGTTTCAGCTGAAGGTCGCATCTCACCGCGCTGTGCTGGCATTTGGACAGATCAACAAGCCCAGGTCTGGGCAGAAGTCCCAAGATTCGCTCAGCGCTTTGGCGTTAAAACTGGAATCCAACTGGCTCATGCTGGCCGCAAGGCTTCAACGAATGTGCCTTGGGATAAACCAGGATCAGTTGCTCCCAGTGCTGGTGGTTGGCAGACCATAGCGCCATCTGCGATTGCCTTTGATGGCTATGCAGCCCCACGCGAGATGACTCTGGATGAGATTGAAGAGCTAAAGGGCCAGTTTGCCGCCGCCGCTGAACGCGCACTTGGTGCTGGCTTCGACGTGATTGAAATTCATGCCGCCCATGGCTACTTACTACACGAATTCTTGTCACCTATTTCAAATAAGCGAACTGATGAATATGGAGGCTCATTTGAGAACCGCATTCGCTTACTTTGCGAAATCGCAAGTTATGTGCGCCTAATTGTTCCTGCCTCACACGGACTATTCGTGCGAATTTCTGCTTCGGATTGGATCGATGGCGGCTGGAGTATTGAAGACTCCGTTGCACTCTCGCGAGAGCTTAAAGCCCGTGGCGTTGATTTGATCGACTGTTCATCTGCTGGAATTTCGCCAGAGCAACAAATTGAAGTGGGGCCTGGATATCAAGTTAAGTTTGCGCGTCAGATTCAACAAGAGGCTGGAATTCTGACTAATGCAGTTGGCATGATCACCACAGGTGAACAAGCTGAAGAGATATTGTCTGATGGCGCGGTGTCCGCAGTCATGATTGCGCGAGCAATGTTGGGCAATCCTCGCTGGCCAATTCAAGCAGCCGCAGATCTTGGTGATGAAATTCCATGGCCCAATCAATACGCCCGAGGATTCACAGCTCGCTAGAAATTAGCGCTCTTCGACAACTTCGACGTTACGTCTAGTTGCCATTACTGAACCAATTAGAACCAACGGAAATCCGATCATGATTCCAGTAGTTATTGGTTCGCTCAGAATGATTACGCCAAGAATGATTGCCACAGCCGGATTGATATAAGTGATAACGGTGGTACGTGTTGGTCCTACTTCGGCGATCAGGGCAAAGAGTGCAACGAATGCAATCGCCGAACATAAAACACCGAGTGCGATAACACTAAGAATTGCCTCTTGAGAAACTTCAGTGATCCCTGGTGCTCGCCATGAATCATTTAGCACTTCGTAGGTCACGAACGGTAGGTAAACAATTCCAGCAACAAGTAGCGACCAAGCAATGACTCCAATGCTTGCAACATCGCTAAGCATCTTGGTAATGATGATTGGGCCAAGTGCATATCCAGTGGCGGCAAATAGACACAAAATGATTGCCCAGTAGTTGCTGGCACTGATATCGAAACCAACCAACATGCCTACGCCAAAGAAGCCAACGAATAAACCAATGATTCTTCGTGCATCCCAAACGGAATCCAGACCTAGCTGGCGGGAAATCACTGCATTAATCAATGGCACCATAGCGATCAAAAGTCCGGTTAATGAACTTGAAATCTCTTTCTCAGCTACTCCAAGTGCGCCGAATGGAATACACATTTCAATGGCAGCAAAAGTCAGAATGCCTTTCCAATGCGTTCGGAGTGATCGGGCATGACCTTGATGAATTGCGATTGGGAGCAAGATCAAGGCAGCAATCATGACTCGACCAAAAACCACAACGGCAGGGGATAGGTCAACTACCGCGATTCTGATGAATAAGTAAGGCGTGCCCCAAATGATTCCTAGCGCGACAAATAAGATCCACCCGCGCTTAGACACAATCCCGATTCTAGACATAGAGCATTTCCCAGTATTCTTAGGGATCATGAGCGAGCAGGTTATTCCAGATCCCAATTTCTATGACGTTCACGCGGTTCAGGAGAAATGGCTGCCAGTTTGGGATGAATTAGCCCCATTTAGATCAGGTCGACCTGATGACACTCGCCCAACCAAATATGTACTCGACATGTTCCCGTATCCATCCGGTGACCTTCATATGGGTCACGCCGAGGCTTATGCCTTAGGTGATGTGATTTCGCGTTACTGGGTGCATCAAGGATTTAACGTAATGCACCCAATTGGTTGGGATGCATTTGGCTTGCCAGCTGAAAATGCCGCAATCAAACGTAATGAAAGCCCAGCAATTTGGACTTACGAAAACATTGCGATTCAAAAAGCTTCAATGCGTAGATATGCCTGCTCATTCGATTGGGATCGCGTCTTAAACACTTGCGACCCGGAGTACTACCAGTGGAACCAGTGGTTCTTCTTGCAAATGTATGAACGCGGCCTGGCATACCGAAAAGATTCTGCAGTTAACTGGTGCCCTTCTTGTCAGACAGTTCTTGCTAACGAGCAAGTGGTTGGTGGCGAATGTGAGCGTTGCGACTCTGCTGTTACAAAAAAGAAATTGAATCAGTGGTATTTCAAGATCACGGATTACGCAGATCGCCTACTTGATGACATGAAGGAACTTGAGGGCCAGTGGCCAGAAAAAGTTCTCTTGATGCAGCGCAACTGGATTGGTAGATCTCAAGGCGCTGAAGTTAGCTTTGAAATCGAAGGCCGCGATGAATCTGTTGTTGTTTACACAACACGTCCGGACACTTTGTATGGTGCAACTTTCTTCGTAGTCGCTGTTGACTCAGCACTTGCTGCCGAATTAGCACAGGGAACTGAAAGCGAATCTGCATTCCAGGAATACTTGGAAAAAGTTAAGTCATCTAGCGATATGGATCGCTTGGCTACAGATCGTCCAAAGTCGGGTGTCTTCTTAAATCGCTACGCAATCAATCCAGTTAATGGTGAGCGACTTCAGATTTGGGCAAGTGATTACGTACTTGCTGATTACGGAACTGGCGCAATCATGGCCGTACCTGCACACGACCAGCGAGATCTTGATTTTGCCAAGGCATTTGATTTACCAATTCGCGTTGTTGTGGAATCTGAAACTGATCCTGCAGTTACCGGTGAAGCAACTGCAGACGATGGCGCACACGTTAACTCTGGAAACCTTGATGGCCTGGGTAAAGCCGATGCGATTGCAAAGATTATTTCTGAGCTTGAGACTAAAAAGCTTGGTAAGCCAGCGACCAACTACCGCCTGCGTGACTGGTTGATTTCCCGTCAACGTTTCTGGGGAACGCCAATCCCAATCATTCATTGCCCATCTTGTGGCGAGGTGCCAGTTCCGCTGGATCAATTGCCAGTTAAGTTGCCAGATGCGGCTGGACTTGATCTAGCACCTAAGGGAACATCCCCGCTAGGCGCAGCAGATGAGTGGGCAAATGTGCCATGTCCAAAGTGCGCTGGACCTGCTCGACGCGATGCTGACACGATGGACACTTTTGTTGATTCATCTTGGTACTACATGCGTTATTTAAATCCGCAACTAAGTAGTGCACCGTTTGATCCAGACCAGGCAAAGAAGTGGTTACCAATCGACCAATACGTCGGCGGCGTCACGCACGCAATCTTGCACCTGCTTTACAGTCGCTTCTTCACTAAGGTCATGTACGACATGGGCATGGTCGATTTCGTTGAACCATTCAAGCGCTTACTGAATCAAGGCATGGTCCAGATGGATGGTTCTGCTATGAGCAAGAGCCGTGGCAACTTAGTAAAACTTAGTGATGAGTTAAATGACCATGGTGTCGATGCGATTCGCCTTGCCATGGTTTTCTCAGGTCCACCTGAAGACGATGTTGACTGGGCCGACGTTTCACCAAGTGGTGCAAAGAAGTTTTTGGCCCGCGCCTACCGCCTAGCTGGGGATGTAACGAGCGCAATAGGTTGCGATTTCACTGCAGGTGATTTAGCGCTACGTAAAGCAACCCACAAGGCCCTAAATGATGCCCAGCTTGCTGTTGAGACTTACCGCTTCAATGTTGCGGTTGCTCGAACCATGGAACTTGTTAACGTTACGCGCAAAGCAATTGATTCTGGGTGCGGTCCAACTGACCCTGCGGCTCGTGAAGCAACTGAAGCGGTAGCAATCATGCTTTCGTTGGTTGCACCTTACACAGCTGAAGAGATGTGGGAGCGTCTTGGTCACCAGCCAACAGTTGCGCTAGCTCCATGGCCGCCAGTTGATCCAAAGCTCTTGGTTGAAGATTCAGTTCAGTGTGTTATTCAAGTAAATGGAAAAATCAAAGAGCGCCTAGAGATTCCGCCAAACATCACGGAAGATGAAATGCGGGAATTGGCTATGAGTCAGGCTTCAGTGATCGAAGCAATTGCTGGTCAGAACATCAAGGTGGTTGTGGTCAAGCCGCCAAAGCTCGTAAACATAGTGCTCGGATAACAAATGTCTGTTGGCATAGTCACTGACTCAACTTGCTACTTACCTGAGCAAACCATTGCCGAACTTGGCATTGAAGTTGTACCACTTCAAGTAATAAGTAATGGTGTTGCCTTCAATGAAGTCGGTGGCATCTCAGTTGACGAAGTTGCCACCGCATTGCGAAGTGGCAAGTCAGTAACGACTTCACGGCCTAACCCAGAAGTATTTGTTGCCGCTTTCGAGAAGCTGCATAACGCTGGTCATGAATCAATAGTCAGCGTGCATTTATCCAGCGAGTTATCTGGAACTTATGAATCAGCTGTGCTGGCCAGTCGAAAAGTGGATTTTAAGGTTGATGTAGTTGACTCCCGAGGAATTGCCATGATGTTTGGATTCGCAGTCCAAGCTGGTGCAAAGTTGGCGAACTCAGGAGGAAGTCATGCTGATGTTCTTGACTTGGTTCAACGCAAATGTGCTGGTGCTTCAATCATCTTCTACGTTGACTCTCTTGAGTTCCTAGAAAAAGGTGGACGCATTACTGCGATGCAAGCCAAAATGGGCGCATCGATGAACCTCAAGCCACTTCTTCACATGATCAACGGCAAAGTGGAGCAGCAGGAATTAGTAAGGTCCAGTGAAAAGTCCATCGCACGAATGATTGAAATTGTTGCGGCAGCTGCCCGGATTAAGTCTGAGATCGCAATTCATCATGTCGAAGGACTCGATGCGGCTAACAACGTTGCCCAACAGCTAAAGGATCTAACTGGGATAGCAACAATTTCTGTAACAAGTGCTGGCGCAGTTGTTGGAACTCACGTTGGCCCAGGAGCTTTAGCTGTCGTAGTGAGTCCACAGGTTTAGTTACCCCACAGTTTAGATAGCACTGGGACTTATCAGACCCTGATTACTAGGGTCCAAAACATGCAGTTATTCAACAAACCCAGAGTCCAAGTTTCAGTAACTGCATCTGAACGTCTTGCAAAACTTTTAGGTAGCAGACCTGAGCACTTGCCAGCGCCGGAGTCCGCTCAGATTTTGATCACTCCACCACCACAGGCAATCAATCCAATCTTTAAGATCGTAATCTTCGCAGTTCTCATAACTGCTGGCTTAGTTTGGTTAAACCGACCATCTCCAGTTGCTGTGCCAGAAGTAGCCAGTCCTGGAATTCCAATCCCAGCAAATACCGCTACTGCCGTTTCGCCTCAAGGAATCGATCAGATTGTTGTTGATGTAAAGGGAGATGTTAAAACTCCGGGACTTGTAACACTTCCCGCGGGAGCAAGAGTTGCAGATGCGATTGCCGCTGCCGGGGGCGTAATTCCAAGTGCAGACGTGACCGCAATCAATTTGGCGGAAAGATTGTCCGATGGCCAAATGATTTTCATCGGCAATGCGCAATCAATGCAGCTGAGTTCGGATTCTCGAATAAACCTGAATCTTGCAACTGAGGCGGAGTTAGATTCATTGCCTGGAGTTGGACCAGTTATGGCTGGTCGAATTATTGCCTGGCGCGAATCTAATCAACGGTTTCATTCCATCGAAGAGTTGCAAGAAGTTCCAGGCATTGGACCAAAAGTTTTTGCGAACTTAAAAGCACTCGTTCGTGTTTAAGTGGATTTTCGACTTAGTTCATTAGCTGTTGCTACTTGGCTTTCAGCAGCAATTGTCATCACTTCGGTAGGACTTGCTAATCCCGTCTGGGTGAGCGCAATGTGCGCGACCTTCATCTTGGTGGCTCGAGTTTTCATCCAAAAGTTTTCAAGCGATGCGATCGAGACCAAGACACTACTTGCCATGATCCTGCTTGGCTCGTTGCTCGGCACTGGTATTGCGGTACTTCGGATTTTGCCGCTTACAACAGGTCCGATTGCGCAAGCAAGCGAATCAAACTCTGTAGTGTCAGGAATCGCAACGATTACCTCTGATCCAGTAATCACGCATAGCAAAGAAGCTTTGAACTGGAATGATCGCAAACTCTTGCGGATTACATTGCGAATTGATTCTTTGACCACTCGAGGCAAAACCTTCAATGTCGGATCGCCTGTCATGTCATTCATTACAGATCCAGATTTGATAACAATTGCCGAGCATTACATTCCAGGACAACGATTTGAGTTTTCTGGAAAGCTATCGCCGGCGCCGATTGGAAAACCCTTTGCCGGTTACCTCAAACTCTTGGGGCCTCCAGTTCTGGTGCAGTCGGCACCTCGATATCAAATGTTGGCAGCTGACTTGCGAAGCGGACTACATGAATCATTGCGATTCAGTTCCGATGCTGCGCAAGGACTAGTGCCAGGTCTAGCACTAGGGGATAGTTCGGCATTAAAGCCCGAGTTGGCCAATCAAATGAAAGCTGCCGGACTGACACATCTAATTGCAGTATCTGGAACAAACGTCACGCTGCTAATTGTTGTAGTCCTTGGAGTACTGCGTGGGTTTCGAGTTAATCGAAATTGGCAATACTTAGCCACCGTAATCGCGCTGCTTGCATTTGTGGTTTTGGTTAGGCCCCAACCAAGCGTGTTGCGAGCAACTGTCATGGGACTAGTAGCTTTGGCTGCAACTTATTCCAAATCAAACAAATCACCAGTACCAGCTTTAGGCCTCGCAGTTATCGCCTTGGTTGCATTGGATCCTTGGCTAGCGGTGTCTTATGGCTTTGCACTTTCCGTTGCAGCGACTGCAGGTCTGATTCTTTGGGTTAATCGGATTCAAAATTTTTTGGATCGCACTATTCCAAAGCGGGTGCCGCTCTGGATCATCCAAACCTTGACGGTCACAATTGCTGCCCAATTTTCCGTGTTCCCAATTCTGGTAGCGCTTGGTTCACCGATCTCCTTAAGTTCAATCCCAGCAAACATGTTGGCAGTTCCGCTTGCTGCTCCAGCTATGGTTTTAGGTTTACTGGCAGCACTAGTAACTCCGTTGTCACAGGTACTTGGAACTGTGATCGCTTGGGTAGCAGGTTGCTTTGCTCACTTGATTGCAATTGTCGCGCAGTTTGGTTCATCTTTGGATTGGCTGGTAATTCCATGGCCCACTGGAAAATTCGGAATTGCCTTGGCATTGCTTTCTTTGTCGGGGGTCGTACAAGTTGGCTTGGCTTGGCGACGGCTAACTGCGTTGCAGCAAAGTCAGTCAGTCTCCATAGTTCTAGCTGCTCTTGCACTGCTCTGGATAAATCCCTCATTTACTTTGAAGCAATGGCCAGTTCCAAATTGGGCAATGGTTTCCTGCGATGTTGGACAAGGTGATGCAACCGTGATTCGAGTGGGACGAAATGAAGCGGTCGTGGTAGATGTTGGGGGAGATGCGAAAGCGATTGATAAATGCTTAACGGACCTTCACATAACGCGAATTCCAGTTTTGCTCCTAACGCACTTTCATGCAGATCACGTTGGAGGACTGGAAGGTGCGATTGGTAACCGGGAGGTTGGCCAGATTCGGGTCAGTCCACTCAGCGACCCACCAAACACCACTGAATTTGTAAACGATGTTTTAGCCAAACTGAATCAGAAATCAACTGTCATGACTTATCCAGAACGATTTGTCATTAATGGTGTTTCATTTACCTGTATTTGGCCCAGTGAATTGATCCTGGGTCAGGGCAGTGATGCCAATAATGCCAGCGTGGCAATCGCTGTTGAAGTAGATGGCATTTCGATACTCCTTGCCGGCGACATCGAGCCACCAGCACAAGAGAAAATCATTAGAGAGTTACCTGCAATAGATTTTGACGTTATAAAAGTTGCGCATCACGGCTCACGATATCAATCAAGTGAATTTGCAAGCTGGGCAAATGCCGAAGTCGCTTTCATCTCGGTAGGTAAAGACAATGACTACGGGCACCCAGCCCCAGAAACTATCTCGCTGTACCAATTGACAGGCAGTCAAGTATTTCGCACTGACCTTGGGGGAGATTTGGCGGTT
>Ga0209358_10003119_pt1 | contig 12341 bp, 13 predicted proteins | sample LauGreFa1BDMLBSN_2_FD_187574 | JGI IMG/M metagenome (GOLD analysis project Ga0209358, IMG submission 187574) | Freshwater lake microbial communities from Lake Michigan, USA - Fa13.BD.MLB.SN (SPAdes) (version 2) | ecosystem: Environmental > Aquatic > Freshwater > Lake | place: Lake Michigan, USA...
CCTACGAGGGGGCTTACCAATAAAAAAGCCCCGCACTTCGTGCTGGACTGAGTTCGAAGGAAATAGTTATTTGTATACAGTCAACTGCTTAAATCTCACAGTTGAGATAATTGAATTAGTTTACCTATCTTTACATTTCTTATTCTGGTTCGCTTTATTATTTGTTTAGTTTATTCTTCCCAAATATTCTGTGTTTCTATCATAAGGCAGATAAAGTGCTATACTTTTTTAGCAGCCTTGTCATATTATTTTACTAAATAAAAATTAATGTCATTTAATCAACTGGCTATTATTGAGCCAATTCTTCGTGCTCTTACAATTGAAGGATATTCTTCGCCCACTCCAATTCAGAAACAAGCTATTCCTGAAGTATTGAAAGGCAAGGATTTACTTGGTTGTGCACAAACAGGTACAGGAAAAACTGCAGCATTTTCAATTCCATTACTGCAATTAATTTACGAATTGAAATCGAAGGGGAAATTATCTTCAAGAATGCCCTTGGGTCTTATTTTAACTCCTACACGAGAACTTGCAATTCAAATTGGTGAGAGTATTTCAGTTTATGGAAAGTTTCTTCCTGTTCGCCATACCGTAATTTTCGGAGGAGTTTCACAGCATACACAGGTTAAAAAAATTAATCAAGGAGTAGATATTCTTGTTGCTACGCCAGGTCGCTTATTAGATTTAATACAACAAGGCATTATTAGTTTACAGCATATTCGTTTTTTTGTTTTGGATGAGGCTGATAGGATGCTAGATATGGGGTTCATAAATGATGTAAAAAGAGTAATTGCAAAATTGCCTAAATCCAGGCATACACTTTTCTTTTCAGCCACTATGCCGCCGGATATTCAGCAATTAGCTGATACACTTTTGATTAATCCGGTTAAAGTTACAGTTGCTCCTGTGTCGTCAACAGTAGATATAATAGCTCAGTCAGTTTATCATATTAAGTATCAACACAAGTTGCCACTTTTAATCAAATTACTTGGTGATGATAAAATAAGCTCTTTGCTTGTTTTTACTCAAATGAAACATGCTGCCAATAAGCTGGCAAAAAAACTAAATGAAAATAGCATACCAGCTGATGCCATACATGGTAATAAATCTCAGAATGCAAGACAGCTTGCCCTAGAGAATTTTAAAAAAGGGAAAATAAGAGTATTGGTAGCTACTGATATTGCAGCAAGAGGTATAGATATTAATGAATTAGGTTATGTTTTGAATTTTGATTTACCAAATGTGCCAGAAACTTATGTGCATCGTATTGGTAGGACAGGTAGGGCAGGTTCAAGTGGAAGCGCATTTAGCTTTGTTGACCCCTTGGAAAAACCCCTTTTAATATCAATTGAGAAATTGATACAAAAAAGGATTCCTACCTTGTCACATGACTTTGAGTTTGTTGATTCAGAAGTGAAATCCTTAAATAAAATGCCTTCTGTTAGATCACAAAAAAAGGATTTCTCATATAGAAAATTTAAAAATAAAAAAACTACAAATGGCAGAATATTTTAGTAAACGGGATAGAGAAAAAAAGAAACAGCAAGCTCGTAAAGAGAAAGAGGAAAAAAAACGTGAAAGGAAAGACGCCTCTCGCGATGGAAACTCACTTGCTCAGATGATGGCCTATGTTGATGAAAACGGGAATCTTACCTCTATTCCTCAAGATCTTTCAAAAAGACGGGAAGTGAATATTGATGAGATTCAGATAGGTGTTCCAAAAGGAGAAGATCGTAGTCAAGTCGATGAGTTTGAGGAAGGTGTTATTACTTATTTTAACACTGAAAAAGGTTTCGGTTTTATTCGAGAATCCAAAACAAAGCAAAGTATATTTGTTCATTCTAAACAACTCTCAAGTCCGGTGCAGTTGAATGATAAAGTAAAGTTTATTGTAAATAAAGGGCTTAAGGGATTAGAGGCTACGGAGGTAAGTGTTATAAAATAAAAGGAATAATTCTTAGTAAATAAGAGAAAATCCTGCACATAATGCAGGATTTTTTAGTTTGTGCCCTTTGCTGGACTAAGTTCGAATGATTTAGGCGTAGGTATTACAATACTATCTATCCAAATGCTGTCTTCTTATTAAGTAGCGGCACACCGCCTACTTAATAAATATTTCACTAAACCTGATCTTCACATTCCCAAAGCTTGAAGAGGCGATTACGGACGTGGGCCCTTTACCATATTGTATTTTTTTTGTTGATTCTATATCTAGCTCTTTCCCTTTAATGTTTAATTTTCCAAACCCGGTACTTAAATTCAATCGGCAAGAGCCTTCTGTATTTAAAAGCTTACAATCCACATCGCCATACCCAGAGGATAAAAGAATAGATTCATCTGCTTTTATTTCATAAGCCTTGATGTCGCCATATTTAGTAGAGACTTCTAGCTTACCAACTACTTCGTTTAAAGTGATATCGCCGTAGCCGGACTGTAAATTGATGTTTCCGCTTAGTGACTGTGCCTCAATATCTCCATATTTTGTGTTTAGCTGAATCATCCCTCCTGAAAGTTGTTTGCCTGTTATATCTCCATAACTGGAGTTAATACTTACATTAATGTTTTCAGGTACAGCCAGCGATACATTGCTCATTACTTTACCGTGCGAGACTCCCACAGTGATTACTTTATTTAATTCCACCATAATGATCAAGGTTGACCCTGACTTCTTGTAGGTTACCTTACTGCCTGGATTTTTTCCAGCATATATGCCTCTTATCTGGTAATTATATTGGTAGTTGAAAGCTATGGTGTTTCGTTGGCTTCCCTCGACTTTGATTTGAGAGGGATGCTTACCAGTTAGCACTAACTTAGTAACACCCGCGAAGACAGTATCAATAGTTAGTTTCTCAGTATTGGTTGTCCAAAATCCCGTTGTATCAGCTGGTACCAAAGTAATGATGGGTTCCTCGCTTTTACTAGTTGGAGTCATGCTTATGTTATCTTGGTTTCTCTGGGTAATATCAGCGATAGCCTCTATCTCCTGTTGACTTTCACTCGATACGTTTGGCATTGGAATGACTTGATACAAGGCGGGCCCAAGGATTGGCTTAGACTGACTGGTATCCTCTACCGGTAATTCTCTATTCAATGGAATTTGATTAGTTGAGGCAGGAGTATCGGGGTCATGTGACTGCTTATTAACAGGTATAGGAGATATTTCGGTCTTCGCCGGATCTTGATAACTTTTTGATGTCAGCAGTAGTATTGTACTAGTTAAAATAATAGCTATGCTTGCAGTCATAAATATGATTTTTGATTTTGTTAGAATATGAGTTGTATCGGTGACGGGATTATTAATTTTTGGAGTATTGATCCAATTAGAAACATCTTCAATCGACGTCTCTGAGGGCGCATTGCGCAGATCTGAAAATAGCCGTTGTACTGATTCTTCATTCATAAGAAATGCCTTTTGAGTTAATGTTGGGGGAAAGCAAGCTTAACAGCTTCTTTCTTCCTCTTGATAATTGTTGTCGTATCGAATCCTCTGTCTTTTGCTGAAACCCAGCTATTTCTTTTACCGAAAAACCTACTATTTCAAAAAGTATCAGTGCTTCTCTTTGCTCGACGGGAAGCATTGAGAGCGCTTTGTATAGTTGCTCCTTTTCGGCCTGGCGGTCAGCAGCTGGCTGCGTTATTGTCATGACTGTATCCATTTCAGTAAGCGACTCGTATTGAACTTTTCTACGGTGATTCGACACTATTCTTGATGCAATGCCAAACAGGTAGTATAAAAACTTGTCCGGTTCTTGCAACTGGTCGAACTTTGTATAGGCGATCAATAGAGTCTCCTGCATCAGGTCCTTAAATGGCATCTGACCGTATGAACGGGCCTTGCAAAACCGCTCAAAAGATTGATGAACACGCTCGTACAAAGTCAAAAACAGCTGTTTATTTTGGCTCATAAGTACCTTTTGAAAGGTCTATTTAGGAGTATGTGTACGAGAATTGAAAAAAGTGACAGCTTAAATTACTTTTTCATACCAGCGGGCAATTGCTGAATAAGTAAACGGACCGCCATGTCCCACCCAATAGCGGTCCCCGCGAAGTTGCAGGATCGTTTCAATCGATCGGTGAAGTTTTTCTCGATCTTCTATAAAGTAATGATATCCGGGTCGGGTGGGGAAAAAAGCACCACCCATCATACCGCCCATCAGAATATCACCCATGATAATATCACCGCTGTCTAAGGCAATGGAAATACTTCCTTCTGAGTGTCCCGGCGTATGATGAAGCATAGCGTTTAAACCAAATTCGCTTAGATCGGAAAAATTATCGGCAAGATGCTCGGGTTTATGCGGTTGAAAGGGTTTATCGACCAAGGGACGAAGTAGCCTAGAAAAAAAGGTGGTAGTAGCGATAGGTCCGTTACTGCCTGATAGTGCCATGTGGAGATCACCGGAGTGTAACATCGTTGGAACAGGATGCAACTTAACCAGCTCATGGGTACTTCCATAATGATCGGAGTGGCCATGTGTATGCAGAATGAGTGAGAGATCGGACAACTGTAGTCCTTGCCGCTCAAGTGCTTTTATGATCTTCTTTCCTTCGCCCGGACTACCCGTATCAACCAAGATATTCGCCGCCCCTTTGATCAAATAGGCATTGGAGATAGACAGCGGGATACGATGCACTCGGCTCATTTTCTTTGTTTTGATGTTGACTTTTTCTTTGATGGTGACTTTTGAGCCGTTGCCCGTATCAACTCGTAAGAATCATCGATCAATTTTAGAACCAGCGCTCCGGGTACCGAGCCATCGAGAAGGACGGTATTCCAATGCTTTTTATTCATATGATAGCCGGGCAGTATGCCTGTATATTCTTCTCGCAACTGCGCTGCTCGATCGGGATCGCATTTAGCATTAAACCGCAATGGATCGGTATCTAATGGTAGCAACAAGAACATTTTACCGTTTGTCTTCAGCACTAGCACATCAGGACCGAAGGGCAGTGATTCCTCCACCTCGGGTTTTGCCAGCGCGTGATCGAGCAGTTGTGACAATGTCATTGGTTGAAATTAAATATTTTTTTGTCTGCTTCATTTTGATGGTTAATTCCTTGTTTCGCCTCGTTACCTGCTGCTAAAGTCGGACATGCTGACCAAGACTGGATGGTGTTCGCTTCGCTCACACATCACAATAAGTTGATCTTACCCAAAGCCCCAACACGGCTTCGCCGTGACGGGCTTTTTACTTGGATGCTTAGGCAAGCGAGCTTGCCACGCACCAATTAAAAAAGCCCTCAACACTTCGTGTTGGGGGCTTTGTGCCCAGGACTGGATTCGAACCAGCACACCTCGCGGCGCCGCCACCTGAAGACGGTGCGTCTACCAATTTCGCCACCTGGGCGGGAGCGCAAAGTTACGCTGAAATTATTGCTGATTTAGTGCTTAGCTCCAAATTTCCGCTTACGCGGTTAGCAAACTGCAACCTCTTATCGAAGCGCCATCAAGTCGGCCCAGCATTTCAAAATGGCCATTGGGATGTACCCGACCTGCATCGTCGGTGGCAATAAAACAACAGGAATCTATATTGGCAAGATCAATAATATTCAAGCCGCCGTTACCGGATAGTTTGACAGTGAGGGGGTCTTCTTCCTCGCGTACCATTACTTTCATCCATGGAGGGCAATCAAAAATTCCATCTCCTTTTGACCAAGCTTGAGAGAATAATTCTGTCATTCCATATTCTGATCCAATGGCGGGCAGTTGGAAAGCTTTTTTCAAACGAGCATGTACTTCTTCTCTTGTTAATTCTTCTGCTCTGCCTTTCATTCCTCCGGTTTCAATGAGGGTAGTATGCTGTAAGGGTTTAGGATGCGTAGTTGCAAAATCCAATAGTGCAAAGGTGACGCCAATGAGCAGGGTGCGCTGCTGCTTTGATTCTAATTCCGTTAATGTTTTCGATAGAGCCTCACTTTCATTTAAATAGAATCCACTGTTGGGATGGCCCGTTTTTTCAATTAATTCCTTGACCATATATACCAAGGATGAATTTTTCCGTTCTAGGTAGGAGGGGAGTAATCCAATTATACAGGTGTTAAGCGGAGAACCCCAATATTGTTCAAAACCATTTAAAAAACTGGCTTGGTATAGGGCGGGGTTTCGAACTAGGTGTTGGCTGGGAGTGGAACCGGTGGTAGTGCTACTTTCAAAAACTAGAGCGGGGGTAAAGTTGCCAGTTTTAACAGCATGTGTTTTATAAAACCCAATGGGAAGAAAAGGAATTTTTTGGATGCAGTCTATCTGTTCAGGTTTAAAGTGGATGGCCTGCAAGTAGGCTGCATAGACGGGGTTGTGCGCCGCCTGATAGCGGAAGGCCTCCAGCGCCAATTGTTCAAAGGAAAAAGAACTGTTAAAGAGGCGGTCGGCCCAGTTCAAAGACAGGGAATTCGGTCCGTTTAAATCATGTAAATTTGTTTCCAATGCGTTTTATGAATCAGCGTTTTCAGCTATTATTTTTATTGACACTGTTTGCTGTCTCCTGCAGCAAAGATAAGTTTACCTCAGAACCTAGAGTGGAGGTTCGTTCTATTGAACCGGCTACTGTATTTAATGGTAATATCATCAGGGTCCTGGCGCGATACACGGACGAGGAGGGCGATGTGGATTCTGTTTATATCGTTTATAAATGGTTTAATGGTAACAATGCCACAAGGGTGGATACATTAATGCGTTTTCCTACCAATCGTCTCGGTATTCCTTCCGCGTTACGCGAGTCTGATATTGCTGTAGAGTTTGAATACAATACCTATAATCAAACCAACATGCTTACGTTGCCAGGTGTTACGCGTGATACAACGGCAGCATTTGGGCTACTATTAATTGATAAGACACGCAAACGTAGTAATTACAGCGAGTCTAATAAGATTCGTCTCAAGAGACCTTAATTGCTTGCTTTAAAAATTATTCCTATGGCAAAATCTGTTGCAAAAAAAACCAGCAAGTCAATTTTGACTCCTGCTTCCTTTTCCTTTTTTAAAAGCTATATCAACAATGCTTCTCCGGTAGGATTTGAAAGTTGGGGACAGCGCTTGTGGATCGATTATCTGAAGCCCTATGTGGATACACATTTTGTAGATCCCTATGGAACAGCGGTGGGTGTGATCAATCCTTCTCATCCTTTTAAAGTGGTGATAGAGGCACACGCGGATGAAATTAGCTGGTTTGTTAATTATATCACTGCCGATGGTTTATTGTATTTAAAAAGAAATGGTGGGGTAGATCACCAAACGGCCCCTGCTTCGCGCGTGATTATTCATGGAAAAAAAGGGCCTGTAAAGGCTGTGTTTGGGTGGCCCGCTATTCATACACGTTTAGGTAGTCCTGAACAAAAAGAGCCTACACCGCGTACGGATAATTTATGGTTGGATTGTGGGGCGCGTTCCAAAAAAGAAGTAGCTGCTTTAGGTATCCATATTGGTGCTGTGGTAACCTATCAAGATGGATTTGATGAATTAGCTAATGGGAATTATATCGGAAGAGCTTTCGATAATAGAATTGGTGGATTTATGATTGCTGAGGTTGCCAGGCTCTTAAAAGAAAATAAAAAGCAATTACCATTTGGTTTGTATGTGGTCAATGCGGTGCAGGAGGAAATCGGATTGCGTGGTGCTGAAATGATTGCACGTCGTATTAAACCTGATATTGCTATTATCACGGATGTGACGCACGATACTACAACACCTTTAATCAATAAAGTGATTGAGGGTGATGTGGCAACAGGTAAGGGTCCTTCTTTGTGTTATGCGCCTGCTGTTCATAATAAATTACTAACGCTTGTCGAAGAGGTAGCCGCTAAAAAGAAGATTCCTGTTCAGTGGCGCGCACAAAGCCGTAGTACGGGTACTGATACGGATTCATTTGCCTACTCAAATGATGGCTGTCCCTCGGTTTTAATTTCTATTCCACTTCGATATATGCATACAACGGTAGAAATGCTTCATCGTGATGATATTGAAAGTACCATTCGGTTGATGTATGAAACCTTGTTGACATTATCCCCAAAGACCAATCTGCGTTATCTCTGAACTACTTTCCGCTGAACTAGTACCTTTGCGCGGATGGATATTCGTTGCACCCCTGAAGAATTGGTTATACTGCATAAAGTGGCTGCCGGTGCACGTCTGTTGCACCGTGAAACCTATTTAGTAGGGGGCTTTGTTCGTGATAAATTAATGGGGCGTCCCACTACTGATTTAGATTTTGTTTGTATCGGCGATGCTTTGGAACTAGCAGAGCAGGCAGCTGCTCAATTCAAGCCCAAACCCAAGGTTGATCTATTTAAAACTTTTGGCACCGCTCATTTTCAATTGCGATCTGACCCGCCGATTGATATAGAATTTGTAGGAGCCAGAAAAGAAAGTTATCAGTACACTTCACGTAATCCCTCGGTAACGCCAGGTACCTTACAGGATGATCAAGAGCGAAGGGATTTTACCATCAATGCATTTGCTATCAGTTTGCAGGAGGATAATTTTGGGAAACTCATCGATCCTTTTGGCGGACTGAAGGATTTGGATCAAGGAATTATAAGAACGCCACAGGATCCGGATAAAACCTTTAGTGATGATCCTCTTCGAATGATGCGTGCTGTTCGTTTTGCTACACAACTTGGTTTTATAATTGAAGAAAATACTTGGGAGGGGATTATTCGGAATGCCAAGCGTATTGATATTATTTCGCAGGAAAGAATTACGGACGAACTGACCAAAATTCTTTTAGCACCGAAACCTTCTATTGGATTTGATCTGCTTTATAAAGCAGGATTATTGAAATTGATTTTTTCCGCAAGTAGTGATTTAGCCGGTGCAGAGTACAAGGATGGACATGGGCACAAGGATAATTTTTATCATACACTTCAGGTATTAGATAATGTGGCGCAAAAATCTTCAGATTTATGGCTTCGTTGGGCCGCTTTGCTACACGATATTGCTAAGCCTGCTACGAAACGTTTTGAAAAGGGGCATGGATGGACTTTTCATGGTCATGAAGTAGTAGGTGCAAGAATGGTGCCTAAGCTTTTTACAAAGTTGAAATTGCCTCTGCATGAGAAAATGCGCTTTGTAAAAAAATTAGTGGAGTTGCATCTTCGTCCCATTAGTCTTACAAAAGAAAATATAACGGACTCCGCCATTCGCAGATTATTATTTGATGCCGGAGAGGATTTCGATTCTCTCATGATACTTTGTGAAGCTGATATTACTTCCAAGAATCAGACAAAAGTCAAACGCTATCTTGAAAATTTCTTGCTAGTCAGACAACGTTGTAAGGAGGTGGAGGAGAAAGATCATATTCGTGCCTGGCAGCCACCCATTAGCGGTGAATTAATTATGGAAACGTTTGGATTAACACCTTCTAAGCCGGTGGGCGAGATCAAGGATGCTATCAAAGATGCTATGCTGGATGGCGTGATTCCTAACTCGTATGAGGCGGCTTTTCAGTTTATGTTGGAAAAAGCAGCTTCAATGGGATTTCACCCTAAGAATTGAGCACTAATTTATCCCTAGCTTTGTAGTATGCCCATTTTAAAGTTCAGAGTATTTTTTGAGGAGGACGATACCATTTACAGGGATATTGCCCTTTTTCATACAGACAATTTTCTTAGTCTTCATCAGGCTATACTCAAATCTTTTGAATTTGATAATAAGCACGATGCCACTTTTTTTAGGAGTAATGATCAATGGCAACGGGGTCGGGAAATCAGCTTGCAGGTGTATGATAAAGAGTATAAAGCGCCTCCACTCCTGATGGAGCAAACTGCTATTGGCACCGAGATAAAGAATTTGAATCAGCGCTTTATTTATGTATATGATTTTAATCGGAACTGGTCTTTTTTGTTAGAACTAATCAATGTTTCCAAAGAAGAGAATCCTAAATTGACCTATCCGGCTATTACTCGAGTAGAAGGTATTGCTCCTAGCCAATATGGAACCAAGGCATTATTAGGCGAAAAGTTTGCAGATATAGAGGAGAAGTATGACCTCAGTAAGACAGAGGAGGGATTTGGTGAAAAAGATGAGGAAGGGGAGGACATTAGTTTGGATGAAGAGGGAATGAGCGAGGAGGAGATTTAATATCGTTCATGTCTCTGCCAGTTATTATACAAATTGCAGGACCTACGGCAGCTGGTAAAACTGCACTTGCCATTGAGTTGGCCAAATGGCTCGGAACCGAAATTGTTTCCTTTGACAGCAGACAATGTTATCAAGAGCTCTCTATTGGAGTAGCCCGTCCATCTGTTGCGGAACTGGCAACCGTAAAACACCATTTTATTGCCTCTCATTCGATTCATCAGCCGCTTGATGCACATGCCTTCGCCCTACAAGCACATACGGTTGTAAAAGGCTTGCTGGAGAGGTATCCGGTAGTGGTAATGGTTGGAGGAACCGGGCTTTATTGGAAAGCTTTTCATGAGGGATTGGATAAAATTCCTGCGGTAGATGCCTCTATACGAAATGAACTGATTGAGCAGTATGAGCAATATGGTTTACAGTGGCTTCATTCAGAACTGAGCCGTCTAGACCCCTTGTTCGCGGCCACTGGAGAAATGAAAAATCCCCAGCGAATGATGCGCGCCTTGGAAGTATTTCGTGCAACGGGTTCCAGCATTATAACTTTTAGAAAAAAGGAAACAGTACAACCTTACTATTCCTTGTGTTCTCTTGGTGTTACTCGTTCGCGTGCTACACTTATTCAATTGATTGATCAACGCGTGGAGCATATGTTTTCGCAAGGACTTTTAGAAGAGGTTCGCTCCCTGGAGCAACACGCAAGCCTAAGTCCACTTCAAACTGTGGGCTATACCGAATTATTTAGTCACTTACAAGGCGCCTGCTCATTGGAACAAGCCAAGGAGCAAATAAAAATTAATACCAGGCAGTATGCAAAACGACAGCTGACTTGGTTTAGAAAACAGGATACTATCGAATGGTTTGAGCCGGAACAAACTCAGGGAATTCGTTCTTATGTAAAAAAAGTAATCGGCTAAGCTTGTAATTCTCTTTTATAGAGTTGAATAGTATTCTCCAAGCCCCATAGCAGAGCATCACAGATCAATGCATGTCCTATACTCACTTCTTTAAGCCAGGGAATTTGTTGATGGAAATAACGTAGGTTGGTATGGTCGAGATCATGACCTGCATTGAGTGCAAGCCCAATTTCATTGGCAATCGTTGCAGCTTTTAGGTAGGGGGCAATCGCTTTTTCTTTTTCACCTGTCTGATAAAGGGTTGCATACTGCTCGGTATATAGTTCTACTCGATCGGTTCCTGTTTCTTTAGCGGCTCTGATCATCTCTTCAACCGGGTCTACAAATAAGCTAACACGAATACCATGATTTTTGAAAACGCTCACCATTTCTTTAAGATATTCCTGATGAGTAACTGTGTCCCAACCATGATCACTGGTTAGTTGCCCGGTTGTATCGGGTACTAAGGTTACTTGGGTGGGTTGAGTTTCTAATACCAGGTCAATAAATTTTTGCTCACGGCAATTGCCTTCAATATTAAATTCAGTGGTAATTAGTTTTTTTAGGGATCGTACATCACTGTAGCGGATATGTCGTTCGTCGGGACGGGGATGAACCGTTATGCCATCTGCTCCAAATTGCTGTACCAGTTGTGTAATACGGGCAAGGTCAGGATTATTTCCTCCCCGTGCATTACGAAGCGTAGCAAATTTGTTGATATTGACAGAGAGTTTTGTCACTTGACAAAGATACTATCCTAGAGTTCTTTCCAGGTATGATCTGCCAACAGTTGCGCTGCTGCTATAAATTTCTTAAAGGGTCCGGCAGCACCCCATTCTTTGGGAGAGACCAGTGATACTAAATAACTATCATCATTTTTTTGGTAGAGATAATATACTTGACCAATGTTAGGTTTGAAAGTAAGTTTCGCTTCATAGATCATCAGCGAAAGTTCTTTTCGCTTTTGAATTTCCTGTGCTTGTAAGGCCAGTAATTCAATTTGCTGCCGGATCTGGTCAAGCTGCATATTGGTTTGCTCTTCCATTGCGGTGAGCGCCTTATGCTTGATCATTCCTTCCTCGGTGGGTCTGATCACTGCACCTGAAACGGAGGCGGCGTAGGGGAGAACACTCATTTGCTTATGATAGTACTCCATGTTTGTATAAGCCTGCCCATTTTCCAGTTCGCCCTGTTGCGTAACTCGTAAATACCCGTTTGGCATGATCTCATGCACTACATGTAAAATAGTTTGGCCACCTCTGTAAAAGTGAATTTCAAAGGTTATTCCGTCCGGAAATAGGGCCTGTACCTTATCGGCACCTTCTGATTCTGGCAGGGGATGCAAATCCCCATCTGCTAGGATGGTATAATTAG
>Ga0209358_10003122_pt1 | contig 12325 bp, 4 predicted proteins | sample LauGreFa1BDMLBSN_2_FD_187574 | JGI IMG/M metagenome (GOLD analysis project Ga0209358, IMG submission 187574) | Freshwater lake microbial communities from Lake Michigan, USA - Fa13.BD.MLB.SN (SPAdes) (version 2) | ecosystem: Environmental > Aquatic > Freshwater > Lake | place: Lake Michigan, USA...
CATTGACAAAACCAATCCGGTTAGAAGTTCGCGCTCCACGGTGGGCACGATGACCGAGTTGAATGACCATTTGAAGTTGTTGTTTGCCAGGTTGGGGCATTTGCATGATCGTGATACAGCCAAGCCTGTAAAGCACGATACCCCTGAAACTATTTACGCAGAACTCGCTAAGCGCGCAGCGGCGGCTGGCGATCCTCGATTGGTTTTGACTTTCCCTGTTGAGTTGCCTGGCAATACAACGTCTGAGCAGGTCGAGCAGTGGTTGTCGGCCAGTGGGTTTACGAAGGTGCAGGCGGAGAGGGAGGTGGCTACGACTACTGGGCCGCGCAAGTTATTGGATGTGGTGGCTGATAGGTTTCGGTTGGGGACTGCTGAAAAGGCTCGGGTGGTGGAGGCGATTGAGGTGGCGTTGAAGCGAGGTGGGCGGTTGAATGTTTATGTGGTTGAGGAAGGTGCTCAATTGAGGTCAGAGCCAAAAAAATTGGATTCGCCCTCTTCGGGCTCTCCCAATTTATTTGGATCTGACCCCAATTCATCCAGCATGTGGCGGTTTTCGGCGGGGTTGCATTGTCCAGAAAGCGACTTGCGTTATCCAGAGCCCATGCCTTCTATGTTTTCGTTTAACTCGGCAGTGGGCGCTTGCGAAACTTGTCGAGGGTTTGGGCGTGTGATTGGTGTTGACTTGGGCTTAGTCATTCCGAATGAAAAGCTCACGCTCAGATCGGGTGCCATCAAGACCATTCAAACGCCGGCGTGGAAAGAAGCGCAAGATGATTTGATGCGCCACGCCGAAGCAGCAGGCATTCCGCGTGACACCCCTTGGTTCAAGCTCACCAAGGAACAACAGCAGTGGGTGATTGAAGGCTCTCCCAACTGGAACGGTAAGTGGAATCAGCAGTGGTACGGCGTGCACCGATTCTTTGCCTACCTCGAAAGCAAAGCCTACAAGATGCACATCAGGGTGCTCTTGTCTAAATACCGCAGCTACACAGAATGTGGCGATTGCGGTGGCGCGCGTCTAAAAACAAACAGCCTGTTGTGGCGTATCGGCAGCGCACAAGACGCCGATGCCTCACTTACAAAAGACAAACGCTTTTTGCCCAAAGGCGTGAAGTGGACGCGCAAACAACTCGAAGCATTGCCTGGACTTAGCCTGCACGACTTGATGATCATGCCCATCGACAAGCTCAGAGCTTTCTTCGATCGCATGTCGGCCACGGCCATTCAAGAAAACAGCCAAGACGGTGAAGCGCAAGCGCTCAAACTGCTTTTAGAAGAAATTACCAATCGACTTAAATACCTGTGCGACGTCGGCATTGGCTACCTCACCTTAGACCGCCAAAGCCGCACCCTCAGCGGCGGTGAAGTGCAACGCATCAACCTCACCACCGCTTTAGGCACTTCTCTTGTCAACACCCTCTTTGTCTTAGACGAACCCAGCATCGGCTTGCACCCGCGCGACATGAGTCGCATCACACAAGCCATGCACCGCCTCAGAGATGCAGGCAACACCCTGGTCGTTGTAGAGCACGACCCTGCCGTGATGATGGCGGCCGACCGCATGATCGACATGGGTCCTGGTCCGGGTGAAAAGGGCGGACAGATTGTGTTTGATGGCAGCACCGAAGATCTCAAAAATGCCGACACCCTAACAGGCGCCTACTTGGGCGGCCGCAAGCAAGTGGGCATGGGCTTCAAACGTTTGGTGACCGACAACACGCCACGCCTTATTTTAGAAGGTGCCAAAGAACACAATCTGAAAGATGTGTCCATTGAATTTCCGTTGCAGCGTTTGGTGTGCGTCACCGGTGTGAGCGGTTCAGGCAAATCCAGTTTGATTCAAGATGTGCTGGCGCCTGCGCTCTTAAGACACTTTGGCAAGAGCACCGAAACGCCCGGCACCTACGACCGCCTGATGGGAGCCGATCATCTAAGCGATGTGGTGTTTGTCGACCAATCTCCCATCGGCAAAACCGCTCGCTCCAACCCCGCCAGTTATGTCGGCGCGTGGGATGCCATTAGAGAAATTTTTGCCGTGGCGCCCTTGTCTAGGCAGCGTGGCTACACAGCCTCTAAATTCAGCTTTAACAGCGGCGATGGCCGTTGTCCCACTTGCGGTGGATCAGGTTTTGAACACGTTGAAATGCAATTCTTAAGCGACGTGTATTTGCGTTGCCCCGATTGCGATGGCAAACGCTACCGCCCAGAAATTTTGGAAATCAAAATTGAGCGCCAAGTCATGGGCAGCGCAAACCCGCGTTACTTGAATGTGGCCGATGTGCTTGACCTCACTGTCAGTGAAGCGGCCGCTTTGTTTGGACAAGATCGCGATGTGATTCGTGCCTTACAACCCATTGTGGACGTGGGTTTGGAGTACGTGAAGCTGGGCCAACCAGTGCCTACTTTGTCTGGCGGTGAAGCACAGCGTTTGAAATTGGCCGGCTTTTTGGCAGGCGCTGCCAAAACAGCCACTTCCAGCAAACAATCTGTCGCCAAAAAAGGCACGCTGTTTTTATTCGATGAGCCCACAACAGGACTTCACTTTGATGACATTGCCAAGCTCATGCGTGCATTGCGCAAGTTACTAGAAGGTGGCCATTCAATGATTGTGATTGAGCACAATTTGGACGTCATCAGAGCCAGTGATTGGCTCATTGACCTTGGCCCAGAAGGCGGCGATGCCGGTGGTTATGTGGTAGCGGAGGGCATGCCAGAAGATGTGCGCAATCACGCTACTTCGCACACGGCTTTGGCCTTGCGGGAGTATGCGCAGGCCATGGGTGAGTTGGGCGGCATTGTGAAAGTTGCAGAAGCCACCATGCCAGCGATCCACAAAATCATTCGCAAACCTACTGCAGAAGACAACAGTATCCGCATCATCAATGCGAAAGAGCACAACCTCAAAAACCTGAGTGTCAACATTCCGCGTGGTCGGTTCAATGTGATTACCGGTGTGAGTGGCTCTGGCAAATCTACATTGGCCTTTGACATTTTGTTCAACGAAGGTCAGCGCAGATATCTGGAAAGTTTGAATGCTTATGCACGAAGCATTGTTCAACCTGCAGGCAGGCCAGAGGTAGACGCGGTGTACGGCATTCCGCCTACAGTGGCCATTGAGCAAAGACTTTCACGTGGGGGAAGAAAAAGTACGGTGGGTACAACAACGGAGGTGTGGCACTTCCTTAGACTTTTGTACGTCAAACTTGGTACGCAACATTGCGTGAACGACAACGCCGCAGTAGCGCCGCAAACGCCTGACAGCATTGCCGCGCAACTCATGAAGAATTTCAAAGGCCAGCACATTGGGTTGTTGGCGCCTTTAGTGATGAATAGAAAAGGTGTTTACACCGAGTTGGCCGATTGGGCCAGACCGCGCGGCTATACACACCTCAGAGTCGATGGCAATTTCCTGCCCACGCAAGGCTTTCCGCGCATTGACCGTTTTAAAGAGCATACGATTGAGCTGCCAGTGGCCAGTCTTACGATCAGTGCTGATCAAGAAAAGCAACTGCGTGACACGCTCACCAAAACCTTAGAACTAGGCAAGGGCGTGGTGCATGTGTTGAGTCATTTGGATGGCTTGCATGAAGCCATGCTGGCCGCTGAAAAAACGGGTACGCAATCGACGCTTAAAACCGATCACATTGGCAAGCTACAAGTGTTTTCTACACTCAGAGCTTGTCCGGTGTGCAGCACGTCTTACAACGAACTCGATCCTCGTTTGTTCAGTTACAACAGCAAGCACGGTTGGTGCACTGAGTGCGTAGGCACGGGGGTGCAACTGACCAAAGATCAAAGAAAAGTTTTTGACGACTCCGTACGTGACGAAGATCAAAAAGGCCGCGAACAAAGTTTTGCTGAACCCGAAATTGAAGACCTGATTGAGCACGTGTGCCCACATTGCGAAGGCACACGCCTGAACCCCACAGCGCGGCATGTGAAGTTCACCACGCAACACTTGCCCATCACCGACATTGCCAGCATGAGCGTGACCGATGTGCGCAAGTGGGTGCAAAGCTTGGCCAAAGCCAAGGAACTGACCCAACGTGAACAAGACATCGCCAGAGATCTCTTGCCCGAGATTGAAAGCCGTCTGGAATTTTTAGAAGAAGTGGGCTTGGGTTACCTTACCCTAGACCGTGGTGCGCCCACACTCAGCGGCGGTGAAGCGCAGCGCATCAGGCTGGCTGCGCAATTGGGCAGCAACTTACAAGGCGTGTGCTATGTGCTAGACGAGCCCACCATTGGCTTGCACGCACGCGACAATCAAATCTTGCTGAACGCGCTGCACAAGCTGGGTGACAAAGGCAACACGTTGGTGGTGGTGGAGCATGATGAAGACACCATCAGGCGCGCCGATCACATCATCGACATCGGCCCCAGTGCAGGCAAGCGCGGTGGGCGATTGGTGGCGCAGGGCAGTGTGAAAGATATCACCGATGCAGCAGATTCGCAGACTGGCAAATATTTGTTGCATGCCATGAAGCATCCTTTGCAAACGCGTCGCGTCATGCCCGCATTCGTTGCCACGGGCAAGGCAAGCAAAGACCCTGAAGCAAGCGCATTGAAATGGCTAGAACTCAAAGGCGCCAACCTGCATAACTTGCAAAACGTCAACGTTCAAATCCCCTTGCAACGCTTGGTCGCCGTCACCGGCGTCAGTGGTTCAGGCAAATCGACCTTGGCCAGAGATGTGCTTTTGGCCAATGTGTACACCCACGTTAGCCAACGAAGTACCAAAGCTGGCAGAGATGACCAAGCTGCAGGCAAGTTTCCAAGTCTCATAGGTTGCAGCGAACTCAAAGGCTTCGAAGCAGTAGACCGCGTGTTAGAGGTAGACCAAACGCCCATCGGCAAAACCCCCCGCAGCTGCCCCGCAACCTATATCGGCTTTTGGGACACGATCAGAAAACTTTTTGCCGAAACTTTAGAAGCCAAAGCACGTGGTTACTTAGCTGGAAGGTTCAGCTTTAACACTGGCGAGGGCAGATGCCACACCTGCGAAGGCCAAGGCCTGCGCACCATTGAGATGAGTTTCTTGCCCGATGTGAAAGTGCCTTGCGAGGCCTGCCACGGCGCGCGATTCAACCCAGAAACATTGGCGGTCACATGGCGCGGCAAAAGCATTGGCGATGTGCTCAAAATGGAAGTGGACGAAGCCGTGAGCTTCTTCGAAACCATGCCCTCAATCGCGCACCCTTTGCAGCTTTTAAAAGATGTTGGCCTAGGCTACCTCACCTTGGGCCAACCAAGCCCCACCTTAAGTGGCGGCGAAGCACAGCGTATCAAGTTGGTTACTGAACTCACCAAGGTCAGAGACGAAGTGGGCAAGCGCGGCAACAAAGCGCCGCACACCTTGTATGTTCTGGACGAGCCAACAGTGGGCCTGCACATGGCCGACGTTGACAAGCTCATTCATGTCTTGCACCGCTTGGTGAATGCCGGTCACAGCGTGTTGGTGATTGAGCACGACCTTGACGTCATTGCCGAAGCCGACTGGATCATTGACCTAGGTCCAGAAGGCGGCAAGGCTGGCGGCAAAGTTGTGGCCAGTGCCAGTCCTGAAGACGTGGTGCGCTTAGGAACGCACACAGGCAATGCGTTGAAGGCGGTGTTGGCCAGAGTTTGATCTAATTCAACGGGGCGCGTCTTCACTCGATGCCAGTAACAAGGCAAGCCCTACCGACAAAGACAACATAGCGCCGTAGTAGTTGTGAGCCATGTTGACGTTGGACAGACCCGCTGTGATGTGCATGAACAATATGCCTGCCAAGGCCTTGGCGGCTGTGGGGTGTGGCACCCACAAGGTTTTGGCCGCTAAGCCCAAGCCCATCATGAGCACCACCAAACTCAGCAGGCCGAGCAGGCCATGGCTGGTCCAAGCATCTAAAAATTCGTTGTGCAAATGACCTAGTTGTTGTATCTGGGCAGAATTAATTTCAATACCCCAGGCTCGAATCATGGCGGCGGTATTCTCTTTGCCATATCCCAACCAAGGCCGCAGTTCAATGGCGTCTAAAGACTTACCCCATAGGTACAAGCGCGAGCCCACTGAGGTGTTGGCTGCCTCACTCATGTTGGTGCTTGACATTGTCACTTCGCTCCATGCCTGCAATAAACGATGTAGTAATTTGTAGAGCCAATTCGGGTCTAGCCAACTTAGCAAAAACAAGCTTGCGAAAATGGCAAAGCAAAACAGAAAAGTACTGCGGCTCATTAGCACGGGGCGTCCCAGACTGCGGTTAGAAAATGCTGTGAAACCTGCAAACAAAAGCAACACCAACAAACCATAGGCACCGCGTGATTGACTGAGCAATACGCCCAGCAAGCCCAAGCCCGCAGCCACCAACCAAATTCTGCGATGCGAGTTGCTGATGGCGGTATCGAGTGTCATGGGCGCCAAAATACACACCAAAAAACTCAAAGCAACAGCCCATGCAATAGGGTGGGTGGGCGTGTTTCGCCCCAAGGTGGACGTAACCCATAGCCCGACCAGGCATGCACAAGCCAACGAATGTCCTATAAAAAGGCGTTGTTTCATACTAAAGCTGAAAACAGGAGGCCACTTGACCAGCGCCGCCGCCGCCAAGGCGCCGATCAGTAAGCGAGCTTCTGCATGACGCCTGCCCCAATCGTCTTGCCAAAAAGCATGGGGAACCCATCTTAAAATTGTGGCAACCAAGCAGGCAATGAGCCAAATTCTGGCGGCATGCGCCACAGGTGAGAGTTCACGCGGTATGTCGGCATTTTGGGGTTTGACCAAGTACCTCAGTCCGACCCAGCAGCCAAACCCTGCATAAATTAACCAAGCCAGCCCCCCAATTTTCGGATTCAAAGGCGCAAAGGCCAATGGCAGTGCGAAAATGAATGCCAGAGTGCTGGGAAATGGTCGAAAAGACAAGTTGAATAGCCTAATTTGTAAACTAAAATTATAATTTCTAAATATGAAAGTAACGCCCGTTATTCTATGCGGTGGGTCTGGAACTAGGCTCTGGCCTTTGTCCCGCTCGGGCTTTCCCAAGCAGTTCATTGCACTTTCAGGTGAGCAGAGTCTTTTCCAGCAAGCTGTGCAAAGGGTGCAAGACCTCTCGAAAGATGGGTTCGACATCGGCACAGCCCTCATTGTCACCAACGAAGAGCACCGCTTCTTGGCACTCGATCAGTTGAAAGACATGCCTGAGGTCAGCGCGCATCTCGTTCTCGAACCTACCGCGCGCAACACCGCACCCGCTCTCAGCTTGGCTGCGCTAGAAGCTTTGGCGCAAGGCGAAGATTCTGTCATGGTGGTGTCGCCCGCAGACCATGCGGTGCAGCACCTCGCTGTGTTTCAATCGCAATTGGCTCAAGCGGTGCGCGTTGCGCAAAGCGGCGGTATCGTCACATTGGGCATCACCCCCACCAAACCAGAAACTGGTTATGGCTACATCAAAGCAGCCCCCACCCGCTACGACCATGGCCAGCGACAAGTAGAACGCTTTGTAGAAAAGCCCAATTTAGAGACCGCGCAGCAATACCTAGACAGCGGTGCATATTTTTGGAACAGCGGTATTTTTATTCTGAAGGCCAGCGTTTGGCTGGCAGCCCTTGAAGCTTTTCGCCCCGACATTGCCGCTGCTTGCCGTAAAGCGTGGCAGCACAAAGTAAGTGAATATAAATTTACACGGCCCCACACTGAGTCGTTTTTAGCCATCCCCAGCGAGTCGATTGACTATGCTGTGATGGAGAAGTGCCCTGGGTCTCAGTTTCCCATCCATACCATCCCACTCGACGCTGGTTGGAGTGACCTGGGCTCTTGGGATGCTGTGTGGGAGTTGGGCGCCAAAGATGCACAAGGCAATGTGCAACAAGGCGACGTGTTAATGTCTGGCACGAAAGGCAGCTTGGTTTATGCATCTACGCGCTTGGTTGCCACAGTGGGTGTTGATGATATGGTCATCGTTGAAACCGCCGATGCAGTGTTGGTGGCTCATCGAGACCGCAGCCAGGAAGTCAAAGCGATCGTGCAAAACTTGTCAGAACAAAAACGTTTTGAGCAAACCCTCCACCGCAAAGTTCATCGTCCTTGGGGTTGGTACGACAGTGTAGACGAAGGCGATCGCTTCAAAGTGAAACGCATTTGTGTCAACCCAGGCGGCACACTCAGCCTGCAAAAACACCACAAACGCGCAGAGCATTGGATTGTGGTGAAAGGAGAAGCCGAAGTCACCTGTGACGATCAAGTGAAGCGGCTTCAGGAAAATGAATCGACTTACATTCCGCTAGGCTCAGTGCACCGCCTAAGTAATCCAGGTAATATTCTGTTGGAATTGATCGAAGTGCAAACCGGTGGCTATTTAGGTGAAGACGATATTGTGCGTTTTGAAGACACGTACGGTAGGCCTACGCAAGACTGAAATTAGCGAATGAAAATTGCCATTGTTCATGATTGGTTGGTGACTTATGGCGGTGCTGAGCGCGTTTTGGCTCAAATGCTTTTGTGTTTTCCACAAGCCGATTTGTTTGCCGTGATTGATGGACTCGCGCTAAAAGACAGGACTTTTTTAAACGGCAAGAAGATAAACACCACCGTACTGCAAAATCTGCCAGGCGTTTTCAAACACTACCGCAAATTACTACCCCTCATGCCTTGGGCCATGGCCCGATTGAATCTGTCGCAATACGATGTGGTCATTTCCAGTTCGCACGCTGTGGCTAAGGGCGTACACCTCAGGTCCAACCAATTGCACATTTGTCTTTGCTACAGCCCTATGCGATACGCTTGGGATTTGCAAGAGGCCTATTTGCAAGAAGCGAATTTGGACAAAGGTATCAAAGGCATGGCTGCGCGTTGGCTTTTGAAGAAATTGCAGCAGTGGGATTTTGAAACATCCAAAAGGGTGCATCACTTTATTGCCATTTCAAACTACATAGCGCAGCGCATTGAACGATGTTATGGCCGGTCTTCGGTTGTCGTCTACCCACCTGTGAACGTGTTGGGCTTTCCTTTAAAAACCAAGCCCGACGAAAATTTCTACCTGACAGCTTCGAGGCTGGTGCCTTATAAAAACGTTGCGCTCATGGTCGCCACTTTCAACAGCCTGCCTGGTTACAAATTCAAAGTCATTGGTGACGGCCCCGAATTTAACAAGATCCAAGCCATGGCAGGTCCCAATGTCGAAATTTTGGGCCACACCTCTTTTGATGTTTTGAAAGACCATTTGCAGCGCGCCAAAGCCTTTGTGTTTGCTGCCGATGAAGACTTTGGCATAGCCCCCATAGAAGCCCAAGCATGTGGCACACCCGTGATTGCCTTTGGCAAGGGGGGGCTGCTAGAAACCGTGCAAGAAGGTGAAAATCCCACTGGCTATTTCTTTGCTGAACAATCCACAGATTCCCTCAAGCAGGCTATCCTTGCGTTTGAATCGATGAGTTTCAAGCCAGAAGATTGCAGAGACAATGCCTTGAAATACTCTGAATCTATCTTTCGTCAGAACTTCACTCACACCGTCATGTCTTTTGTGAACAATTTCCCGCAGACATCCACCCAGACTCCCCAAAAAGCCGCAGTACCTTCATGAGTCCTGAAGTCTTTAATTTTGGTGGTCGAGGTGCATTGCGCTTGGGATCTCCCATGACCCGCTATTTAGCATTGTTAACTGACGCAGTGTTGGTAGCCTGTGTGGGTGTACTGGCCTTCGGCAGTTACCACAAGAAATATGTGTGGCCCAACGAACTCCCTTTGAATTACCAATTTATTCTTTTAGGTTCAGGTGTGTTGTTGGCTTTCTTTTCTGAAACCCTCTACCGCTCATGGCGTCTGAAAAACTTAGGTCATCTGCTGCGCGTTTTGCTGATGGTGTGGGTCAGTGTTTTAAGCATCGAGGTGGTGGCACTCTTTTTAACCAAAACCGCTGTTGAAATTTCTCGTGCGTGGTTTTTGATTTGGGCCGCCAGCGCCTACTTGCTGTTGTGCATCGAGCGCTTGTGTGTTTATTGGCTGCTTCATGCTTTACGCCGCAGGGGCTTGAATTTCAAAACAGTGCTGGTGGTGGGGCGTAACGCGATTGCCGACCAAGCCGTGCATGCTATTCAATCGGCAGATTTCAGCGGCTTGAAAATGGTAGGCCACGTTAGCCCACAAGAATTGACAAGCTTCATGACCTTACCCCAACACCAGCAGCCCCAAGAGGTTTGGATATGTTTGCCTTTGGCCGATGAAGTCAACATCAAAACGTGCCTTTACGCACTCAACCAAAGCGTGGCCAGCATTCGCTTAGTACCCGATTGGTTTGCCAGCAAGCTCATGGACCACGGCCTCAGTGAAGAGTTAGGCATGCCCATGATCGACTTGTCGTATTCTCCTATTTCCGGCTCCACGTGGTTGGTAAAAGAGTTGGTCGACCGTGTCTTGGCAGCCCTTATTTTGGTGTTTGTCAGCCCACTTATGTTGGGCATTGCTTTGGCCATCAAGTTCAGCATGGGTGGCCCGGTTTTGTTCAAACAAATCAGAAACGGCTGGAACGGCAAGCTCATTCGGATTTACAAATTTCGGACCATGAAGGAGCATGAGGAAACTGAAGGACAAGTAACGCAGGCGCAAAAGAACGATCCACGCATAACGCCTTTAGGCGCGTTCTTAAGGCGCACCAGTCTCGATGAATTGCCGCAGTTTTACAACGTGCTGCAAGGCCGCATGTCCATTGTCGGACCGCGCCCTCATGTCGTGGCGCACAACGATTACTACAAACAACTGGTACCACGCTACATGCTGCGCCATAAAGTTAAGCCTGGTATTACCGGTTGGGCGCAAGTGAATGGGTTCAGAGGAGAAACCGATACGCTCGAGAAAATGGAGAAGCGGGTCGAGCTTGATCTTTACTACATCGAGTGCATGTCGCTCTGGCTCGACTTGAAAATCATTGTGCTCACTTTGTTCAAGGGCTTCGTACACCGCAACGCTTATTGAATTGGCGTGTTGGGTGTGGTGGTATTTAAGGTAAACACTTCAATTTGGGTGGAAGTGCCGCGTATGGTAATTTTGCCCAATGACTGAGGGATGTGTTGCGTCAGTTGGGCTTGGGTGGCAGAGCCTATGACCAAAGGTAAGCCCAGTTCACGCGCCAAGTCTTCTAGTCTGGATGCAAAGTTAATGCAGTCTCCTACGGCGGTGTAGGTGCTGCGAAAGCTAGAACCCAAATCGCCGACCAAGGCCTCGCCACTTTCAATGCCAATGCGTACTCGAACAGCGCTAAAGCCTTGGACTACGCGCATTTCGCTAAGCACAGACACTTTTTGAAAAATTTCCAGAGCTGCACTCACTGCCAAATCGGCGTGGTCTTCACAAGGCAATGGCGCACCCCAAAACGCCACCATGCCATCGCCCGTATATTTGTCCAAGGTGCCGCGCCAATTCAGCACGGGTTGAGTGAGAGTTTCTAGAAAATCTCGGGTGAGGTTGGCAATGCCGTTTAAATCTAAGCTGGATGTCGCAAGGGTGTAGCCTTCCATGTCGGCAACCAAGACGGTGATGTTGCGCAGCGAAGGCTCTAGACCATGCTGTGATTTGTGCTGCAAAATTTCATCGAGCACATTTTGTGAAACATAGTGCGAGAAAACGGAACTCAAACGCAAGCTTCTGCGTTGTGTGTGCCACCACTCCAATGGGATACCTACAGTGAGCAATACAAAGTAGGCAAAAATCGGAGCACTGATTGACCACTCAGCTTGACTGGCCAAACCCGAAAAGCCAATGAGCAACCATGCAAAAACCAAGCTGACCAACAACAAAACGCTGTTGATGGCTGATAAATTGGCCATCAATAACACAGCAAGAACCACAGTCAGCGTGCACCACAAGGTGAGTGGCAAACTTCCAGACCATGCATTTTGAAGGCGTCCATCTCTGAAGTCCATGAGGCCCGACAAATTAGCCGCATGAACCATTACGCCAGCATTCAAGCTAGACAAGGAAGTGCCAAACCGATCGCCCAAACCCACGGCCGAAGAACCCACCAATACCAAGCGGCCTTGCACCAAATCTTTGGAAACGCGGCCTTTCAAAATATCAGCCACAGAAATCACGCGGTAAGCTGATAAGTCGTTGACATAAGGAACCCGCCAAAACCCACGACCATCACCTTGGGGAGACAAGGGGCTGGGCGACACACAATTTAAAAGTGCACTGGCCAAAGAGGGATAGACCCGACCTTCGTAAGAAGTTAGCAGTGGCGTGCGCCGCACCAGGCCATCGACATCGGGCACATACCCAATATTGCCCACACACCTGGCTTGTGCAAAGCCCTCGTGGTTGCCCACAAAGGCAAAGGCAGGTACCGCCACCTGATTG
>Ga0209358_10003123_pt1 | contig 12320 bp, 10 predicted proteins | sample LauGreFa1BDMLBSN_2_FD_187574 | JGI IMG/M metagenome (GOLD analysis project Ga0209358, IMG submission 187574) | Freshwater lake microbial communities from Lake Michigan, USA - Fa13.BD.MLB.SN (SPAdes) (version 2) | ecosystem: Environmental > Aquatic > Freshwater > Lake | place: Lake Michigan, USA...
GCAACCGTGAGAAAGAATTCTTTCAAGTCGGATTACCCAACACATTTTATTTATTTACCACCCGTCGAGGATTGCGGGGCGGGAATTCTCATTTAGATGAGTTTTTTCGCTTACGTGAAACTCTCTAGTTGAGAGGCAACAAATGTTTAGTAAGTACTTTATGGCAGGTAAGAAATTTATCCCTGCAATCGCAGTAGTAGCACTGGTAATTGGTGGCATCACCTTTTATTCAGCTCAAACTACGAAAAGTTGTGTAAATGTTGTAATTGATTACGGCGTTTTAGATCCACAAAATGAACCATATGAGAAGTGTCTAGCAACAGATAATGAGATCACAGCGCTAGAGCTTATGAAAAGTGCCAATTTTAAATTGGAGGGCACTGATAAATATGGTGATGCAGTTGTTTGCAGATTAAACAATCTGCCGAGCGCTAGTGAACCCATAGGAATTAAGGGTCATGAGGATTACATTGAAAGTTGCAAAGATATGCCGGCTGAGTTTGCATATTGGGCGGTCTTAGAAAAGCGCAAGCAAGCGCTGCCAAATCCGGCCGATCTAAATGCTAAGTGGGCATGGGCCCAGGTAGGTGTGGCGGAGTTGGCATTAAAACCTGGTGATTCACTCGCCTTTGTTTTTGCCGATAATGGTAATGTTAAGTTTCCTGAGTAGGAGTAATCATGTTATCTAGCCATCAAGTGATTGTGTCGGTAGAAAAAACCACCGCCACTAAATCACTCTTTGCAAAAATCTTGGGATTATCCGCTCACATTGGAATTCTCTACATCGGCACAACTATCGCTGAGTACGCCTGGCGTCTTTGGGGTGCTTGCTAAGTACTGTCAGTAAAAAAACTGGCTTGGCTTTATCGAACTTTAGATGGCACAAATGGCAAGGAAACAACTTTAAAGGTTGAATCATTGCCCCGGATATCAATTAAAACTTGATCATCCTTTTTCACATTTGAATCGATTAAAGCCAGGCCAATTCCCTTTTTCAAAGCTGGTGAAAAGGTCCCACTGGTAACAAGGCCAATCAGATTTCCACTTAAATCCTTAACCTGCATATCTTTTCGTGGAATACCGCGATCTGTTGCAATAATCGCCTTTAACTTTAATTTGCTGCCACTTTCTTTTTGCTTTACCAAAACACTCCTGCCTCGAAAAACCTCTTTACCCCAGCCAACTGCCCAACCTGCCCCGGCTTCAACAGGGGTAATTGTTAGAGATAACTCATGGCCATGAAGTGGATAACCCATCTCAGTGCGAAGCAGATCTCTTGCACCAAGACCGCAAATGGCACCTGATAATTCACTAACTGCTTTCACCAACTTGTCCCATACCTGCTGGGCATCTTTCCAAGCTGGAATAATTTCAAAACCAAACTCACCGGTGTAACCAGTACGGCACAAAATTACTGGGCAATTATCTATCTTGGTATGGACAAATGACATGTAATCTAAATCTGCAACTATGCCAACCTTGCTTAAAACTTTAGCTGAATCTGGCCCTTGCACCGCAAGTACGGCGTAATCATTGTGCATGTTTGTTACTTCAATTCCAGCAGGGCAATTACTCTTTAGTATCTCAAAAACAGCGGCTGTATTTGAAGCATTTGGAATTAGGAATAGATCTGAATCTGAATTACGGTAAATAATTAAATCATCAACCACCCCGCCATCCTCATTGCAAAGTAAGGTGTATTGGGCTTGTCCAGTAGTTATTTTGGTCAAATCATTGGTAACCATTTTATTTATGAAATCAACGCTGCCATCACCGATTACTGAAATTTTCCCTAGATGTGAAACATCAAAGAGGCCAACCTGTTGGCGAACTGATGTGTACTCAGCAATTGCACCAGTTTTCGGATACTCAATTGGCATCAGCCAACCACCAAAATCAGCCATCTTCGCATTAAGAGCTAAATGTCTATCAGCCAGTGGTGATTGCTTCATGACCCAAACCTACACGCCTTATTTATGGAAATCACTCATTGGTAATGCCCACAATTATCACCTTTTTTCATAATCCTTTAGGCTTATCCCAGATATAAGAAACTGCGATTTTGCTAAAACAGGAGTGCAATGGCCAAGGTGAAATTAACTTCTAAAGTTGATAGTGATGTATTAGTTGTTGGCTTAGCTATCTCCAATAAGAAGTTACAGATTGAATCTGGTGCTTCCCAAATTGATACTGCCTCACTTCTTGCCACGTTAAATGCAATGGGTGCATCTGGAAAAGCAGATGAAGTTATTAAGTTACCCGGCAAAAATACAAAACTAGTGGTCTTCACCGGTTTAGGTGATATTAAATCCGCATTTGATCCTGAGAATTTAAGACGGGCAGCAGGGGCAGCTTCCCGAGAACTAAATGGTAATAAGAGTGCAACCTTTTCACTGCCCCATAAATCAGTTGTTGAATTAGCAGCTATTGCTGAGGGTGCTGCACTTGGCGCTTACTCCTTCACAGAATTTTTAGGCAGCAGTAAGCAAGATCAAAAAGAACCACTTTCGCAGGTAAGTGTGATCTCTAAATTTGCCGATACCGCCCAAGCTAAAGCGGCTGCAAAACGTGCTGAAATCATCGCTGAACAGACTTACTTAGTCAGAGATTTAATCAATACGCCACCAAGTCATTTAACTCCAGATTCATTTTCGCAACAGCTTAAAAAACTTTCTAGCAAGTATGGAGTTAAAGCTGAAATCCTTAATGATGCTGCTCTAAAAAAAGGTGGCTACGGCGGAATTATCGGTGTTGGTCAAGGTTCTGCAAATCCACCACGGTTACTACATGTTTCATACTCACCAGCTAAAGCCAAAAAACGATACGCCTTCGTTGGCAAAGGCATCACCTTTGATACCGGTGGCCTGGCATTAAAGCCGGCAAATGGGATGGAGGCAATGAAATCAGATATGTCTGGAGCAGCAGCGGTGATCGCTGCGGTCTTTGCAATTGCCCAACTTAAATTACCGATTGCAATTGATGGCTGGGCACCTCTTGCTGAAAATATGGTTAGCGACAACGCCACTAGACCCAGTGATGTAATCACTATTTATGGTGGAAAAACTGTTGAGGTTTTAAATCCAGATGCTGAAGGTCGCTTAGTTTTAGCAGATGCGCTAGTTAAAGCTGCTGAGGTAGGCAAGAAAGCTGGTGGCTTAGATGGAATTGTTGATGTTGCTACATTAACTGGCGCACAAGTTGTAGCCCTTGGTACAAGAACCTCTGCGGTTATGACAAACAATGATGAGTTTAGTAATCAGTTTTTAAAGGCTGCAGAGATTGCAGGTGAATCCTTTTGGCCAATGCCACTTCCTGTAGAACTTCGCGCTTCCCTTGATTCACCAGTTGCAGATCTTGCCAATATTGGTGATCGTATGGGTGGCATGTTAGTTGCTGGAATTTTCCTAAAGGAGTTTATTGATCCGCAAACACCATGGTTGCACTTGGATATTGCAGGTCCTGCCTACAATGAAAAAACTGCACATGGCTATACACCAGTTGGTGGCACCGGAATCGCCTTGCGCTCACTTGTGCAATTAGCTGAGTTGGCTTCCTCACAGTCATAGTGGCTAAATTTTCATTGGTTTATCAAGGGCAACGATTCGTGGCAGGATTACCTCATGGCCGATTTTGATCTAGTAATTCTCGGTGGCGGTAGTGGTGGTTACGCAGCAGCACTTCGTGCATCTCAATTGGGTCAAAAAGTAGTATTAATCGAAAAAGAAAAACTAGGCGGCACCTGTCTGCATAAAGGTTGTATCCCAACTAAGGCTCTATTACACGCCGGCGAGATTGCAGATAGCACCAGACATGCAGCAGATTTTGGCGTAAAGGCAGATTTTCACTCCATGGATATGGCATCAGTTAACACCTATAAGGATGGTGTGATTGCAAAGCTTCACAAAGGTTTAGAGGGATTGGTTAAATCAAGAAATGTTACCTATGTGCAAGGTAGTGGAAAGTTAGTTTCAAACAACACAGTTGAGGCCAATGGCACCAAGTACACCGGCAAGAATGTAATCCTGGCAACTGGCTCTTATCCAAAAACTTTGCCTGGTCTTGAAATTGATGGCAAGCAGATAATTACTAGTGAGCAAGCGATCAAGCTTGATTATGTTCCAAAATCTGTAATTGTCCTTGGTGGCGGAGTTATTGGTTGTGAGTTTGCATCAGTATGGAAATCATTTGGCGCTGAGGTAACAATTATCGAAGGATTAAATCACTTAGTGGCATTAGAGGATGAATCTTCCAGCAAGCAATTAGAGCGAGCTTTCCGCAAGCGCGGAATTAATTTTGAATTAGGAGTTAAATTCAAATCTGCTGAGCGTGGCAAAAAAGATGTGAAGATCACCTTAGAAGATGGCAAGGAGTTTTCAGCTGAAATACTTCTAGTTGCGGTCGGTCGCGGACCAGTATCTGCAGGTCTTGGTTATGAAGAGGTTGGCATCAAGATGGATCGTGGCTATGTACTAGTTGATAATAAATGTCGCACCAATATCGCTGGAATCTGGGCGGTTGGAGATTTAATTCCAACATTGCAATTGGCCCATGTTGGCTTTGCTGAAGGAATCATGGTGGCAGAGGAAATCGCAGGTTTAAATCCAAGATCAATAAATTATGATGGCGTCCCAAGAGTTACCTACTCAGAGCCTGAGGTTGCATCCGTTGGATTAACTACTGCGGCAGCAAAGGCAGCAGGTCATGATGTGGTTGAATTAAATTATGATTTAGCAGGAAATGGCAAAGCCAATATTTTAAAAACTGCTGGCTCAGTTAAATTGGTAGCCAAGAAAAATGGCCCGGTATTAGGTATTCATATGGTTGGCTCCCGCGTAGGTGAGTTACTAGCTGAGGCTCAGTTGATCTATAACTGGGAGGCAGATGCTGCCGATGTTGCCCAACACATTCATGCCCATCCAACCTTGTCTGAGGCAATGGGTGAGGCACACTTAGCCCTGGCCGGTAAGCCATTGCATGCTCACGGATAATTTGAACATGGTTAATAGAAAGGTTGAAAGATAAATGACATTTTCAGTAACCATGCCAGCACTTGGCGAATCTGTAACTGAAGGAACTGTTACACGTTGGCTTAAGAAAGAGGGCGATTCAATTGCAGTAGATGAGCCATTACTAGAGGTTTCAACAGATAAAGTCGATACTGAAATTCCATCCCCAGTTGCAGGTGTATTGCAAAAAATTGTTGTGCAAGTTGATTCCACAGTTGCAGTAGGCGCAGAGCTTGCTGTAATTGCTGAATCTGGTTCTGCTGCAAAGCCTGCAGCACAAACACCTGCACCAGTTGCTGCACCAGCACCAGTTGCACCACCTGCCCCAACCCCAACTCCGGTAGCACCGGTTCAAGTTTCAACTCCAGCACCTGCTGCTGCAAGTAGCGGTGCCACAATTGTTTCAATGCCAGCCTTGGGTGAATCTGTAACTGAAGGAACTGTTACAAGATGGCTAAAAAAGGTTGGAGAAGCTGTTGCAGCTGATGAAGCATTACTTGAAGTTTCAACGGATAAAGTTGATACTGAAATTCCATCGCCAGTATCTGGCACAGTATTAAGTATTGATGTTCCAGTTGATTCAACTGTTGCAGTTGGTGCTCGCCTTGCCTCAATTGGAGTGTCAGGTGCAAGTGCACCTGCTGCTAAACCAACGCCGGTTGCACCAGTAGCAACTCCTTCACCTACTCCAGTGCCAACACCTGCACCAGTTGCAGCTGCTGTTATGCCAGCGCCAGTTATTGCTCCTGCACCAGTTGCAGCTACACCAGTTAGCTCTTCTCGCGCAGATGATGCCTATGTAACTCCTATTGTTCGAAAGTTAGCTGCAGAAGCTGGTGTAAATCTGGCAACAATTAAAGGAACCGGTGTGGGAGGAAGAATTCGCAAAGAGGATATTTTGGCGGCAACACCACGCGCTGCTGCAACACCAACTGCAACTGTGATGGCATCAACTGCTGCCGCTCCACGTGGACCACTTGCAGTCTCACCACTTCGTGGCACAACTGTGAGCATGTCCAGACTTAGAAAAGTTATTGCAGATCGAATGGTTGAGTCACTTAAAATCTCTGCGCAGTTAACTACTGTCGTTGAAGTTGATGTTACAAAAATTGATCGATTAAGAAATGCCGCTAAGGCATCCTTTGAGTCACGCGAGGGTGTGAAGTTAACATTCCTGCCATTTTTTGCAGTGGCAGTATGTGAGGCATTAAAGCAACACCCAGTTTTAAACTCCTCAGTCGAAGGTGATCAAATTACCTACCATGGCGCTGAGCATCTTGGAATTGCCGTTGATACTGATCGCGGATTACTGGTGCCGGTTGTAAAAGATGCTGGTGATTTAAATATGGGTGGCGTTGCTCGAAAGATTTCAGATGTAGCAGCTAGAACTAGAGAAAATAAAATTACGCCAGATGAATTAGGTGGTGGAACATTCACCATTACAAATACAGGATCTCGTGGCGCACTTTTTGATACACCAATTATTAATCAACCACAGGTAGCAATTCTTGGGTTAGGTGCGGTAGTTAAGCGCCCAATGGTTGTGAAAGGTGCTGATGGCGGTGAAACTATTGCAATTAGATCAATGGTTTACCTTGCACTCTCCTACGACCACCGAGTTGTCGATGGCGCAGATGCTGCACGCTTCTTAGTTACATTAAAAGAAAGACTTGAAGAGGGCCGTTTCGAATCTGATCTAGGTCTGTAATTTGCCACGTTCAAAAAAAATAGCAGTCACAGGTGCATCTGGCTTAATTGGTAGCGCACTTTGTGCCCAACTAAAAAGTGATGGTCACCAAGTTTTAAAGTTAGTTAGAAGGCCAACCCGATTATCTGATGAAGTTACCTGGAATCCTGTTAAAGGTGAGATTGATTTAAAGCCACTAGAGGGAATTGATGCGGTATTTCATTTAGCAGGCGCTGGCGTTGGCGATAAGAGATGGTCTGCTGCATATCGATCTGAAATTCTAAATTCTCGATTGCTTGGCACAACCACAATTGCTAATGCCTGTGAACAATTACAGCCAGAGGTTTTTATTTCAGCAAGTGCGATTGGCTACTACGGAGAAACTGGAAATCGTGCCGTAGTAGAAACAGATCGAGGTGGTGAAGATTTTCTCTCAATTGTTTGCCGTGAATGGGAAGCAGTTGCAAACCTGGCGCCAAGTGTTCGAACGGTTAAGTTAAGGACTGGTTTAGTACTTGACCCAACTGGCGGCGCCCTTGGCAGAATGATGCCAATATTTAAATTTGGTCTTGGTGGAAAATTAGGTTCTGGCAAACAATGGTGGTCCTGGATAACCCTGCATGATCAAATTCGAGCAATGACCTTCTTAATGAATTCAAAAATTGAAGGCGCAGTCAATCTAACTGCACCAAATCCAGTAACCAATCAGGAATTCACCGCTGCATTAGCTCGGGCATTAAAGCGACCAGCATTTTTCCCTGCCCCAGCCTTTGCAATTAAGGCAGCCCTTGGTGGATTTTCAACTGAGGTACTTGGATCGAAAAAAGTTATTCCTAAGGTATTAATGGATAACAACTTTGAATTTGATTACCCACATCTGCTTGCAGCACTTACCGCATTAGTTGATTAATCTCCCGCGCAGCTAAATAACCACTTTTCATCGCCCCTTGTTGGGATGGTGTTGCCATGTGATCTCCAGCAAGATAAATACCATCTGTCACAAATGGATTTCTGGATTTACTCTGTCCTGGCAAATGTGCTGGAAGAGATTGTTTAATCTCATAATTAGCAACATACTGCCATTGCTGAGTATTTACCTGCCAAATGCTTGCTAACTCTTTCCTAAATACGCTCTCAGTTATCGGCGAGAGTGAGGTTGCACTTACTAAGTGCTGACCTGCTGGAGCATATTTTGGTGAAACCTGACTAATCACAATTGAATTTACTAGCTTTGAGTTTGATGAGATGGCTAAATTTTTCCCATCCTTTGGTAGCTCGGTGGTAGCAAAGTAAGCGGTGGTGGATTCAAACATTTTTGGAAGCGAAATCCCTGAAATTAATTGTGCGGCAGTAGTTGGATCAGTAGCCACCACTACATACTTGCAGCTGTACTGCCCGCCATTTGTTATAACTTTTCCTTCTTTAACGGCCTCAACTCGTTCATTTAATTTCAGGTTCGCAACAGTAGATGCTAGTGCTTGAGAGAACTGGCCAACTCCCCCAGCTGGTATGCCAGGTAGAGATTTAACAAAACTACGCAGAATCTCCTGTGCGACATCGGCTGCAATAACTTTAGGGTCATTTAGAAATACACCAGCCAAAAATGGTTTTAATACGCGCTCATAGAGGGTTGGAAATGACTTGGAGTAATCGCCAAAACTCTTTTGATTGCTTACCCTTGGATTGGCTAAAAATTTAAGTAAGTTCACCTTTTCACTAACTGATCCAAATTGAGAAGACAATGTCGCAAATGAGTACCCAACTTTTCTTTTGTAGTCAGCTAATCTAATTTGACCTGAAATATATTTAAAATCTAAATTCTTTATCACTCCGCTTTTTATAACCTCGGGGTATTTTGGATTTATTACTTGAAAGCCACGGTCACAGATAAATCCATCTATAAAATCACTTTTAACCCGGCCGCCTACAGAATCTGTGGCCTCAAGAAGTAGAACTGATTGGCCAGATTTTTCTAGCTCTCGCGCAGCAGTTAGGCCAGCCAACCCTGCGCCAACTACTATGCAATCAAAACTCATTCTTATCTGAAAGAAATCTCTCTAGCTTGATCAATAATTTTTGCTACCGCTAAAGCTTCCTCAGCACTTACTGGCCATTTCCCACCAGCTAAGGCATTTTTTACCTCTAAGTAATACTGCGTGTAATTTCCATCGACAGATTGATACTCAACTACTTGATCACCAGCGTGTATGTATGCAGCACTCTTTGTGCTCTGCTGCCACTTTCCATCTTTTGGCATCACTCCACTTCGCAATAAACTCTCTTGCGGATCTAACTCTTTAATTATCAATGTGGCTTTATCGCCAACTAATCTAATTCGAGGACCAGCTGATCCCATAATCGCACTTGCTGAAAGGTAAGAATCAACACCACTTTGGTGTTTAAGGGTTAACACAATGTCATCATCTGAGCCGCCTCTAATGGCTCGAACTGAGGCACTTATTAATTGTGCTGGCCCAAACCAATCAAGAGCTGTTGAAATTAAATGTGGTTGTAAATCAAGCAGATTTCCACCACCCTGCTCAACATCCTTATTCTCACGCCACCCACCCTTTAACTGTGGGCGGAAAACTTCAAATCTTGATTCCAATCGAAAGATTTTACCCAATAGGCCTTCACTAATAATCTTTTTAATGGTTAAAGCATCTGAATCCCACTTACGATTGAAATATGTTGAAACACCAACTCCTGTTTGCTTTGAGACTGCAATTATCTCTTCGGTCTCTTTTAATGTGCGCCCCATTGGCTTATCAACCACAACTGGAATACCTGCTTTTAATCCTGCGATAGCTTGTTCGGCATGAGATTGGTTTGCCGAAGCCACCACTAATAAATCAATTTTAGATTTGAGTAACTCTTCCAGTGAATTGCATATTTGCGCTTCTGGAAAATCTGTTTTTGCATCGAGAATTCTCTGTTCATTTCTGGTTAAAATCGATGCGATCTCAAAGCCTGCACCAACTAGTAAGGGTGCGTGAAAATATCTCCCCGCTAATCCGTATCCTGCGATACCAACGCGGGGAGCCATATTTAAATCCTACTTCTTATTTTCATATTGCAGCTTTGAAGGCCACCAAATCTTTGGTCCAATTACGTGTACCAGTGCTGGAACTAGCAATGATCGAACAATAATTGTGTCCAGTAAAACTCCAAAGGCAACTGCAAAGCCAAGTTCGGCCAGGAACACCAATGGCAAGACACCAAGAACTGCAAAGGTTGCTGCCAAAACTATTCCAGCTGAGGTAATCACTCCACCCGTGACTGTTAAGCCCTTGATAACACCTTTTCTCGTACCAATCTTCATCGACTCTTCGCGGACTCGTGTCATTAGGAAGATGTTGTAATCAATACCTAATGCGACCAAGAAAATGAATGCAAAGAGCGGGAAGGAGGCATCTGCGCCAGCAAAGCCAAAGACGTGCTCAAATACAAGTTGGCAAACACCTAAGGTGGCCATGAATGAGAGCACAACTGTTAGCAAGAGAATGCCAGCTGCCAAAATACTTCGAAGCAAAAGACCCAGAATAATTCCAATAATCACCAACACAATTGGAATGATCAATCGATTGTCATGGCGAGATGCCACATCGGTGTCATATTGAACTGCTGTTCCACCACCAACCAAGATTTCATTGTCGACCTTTTTCACTGCATCTCGAATCAAAGGAATTGTATTTCTAGCATCAACTGAATCTGGTGCAACTTTTAACGTAGCATTCAACAGTACTTTGCCTTCCACCACTTTAACTGGTGGAATAGGTTGGCCTGGAATCTTTTGACCGGCAACAATTGGCTCAACAAATGCAACATTGGAAACACTCATAAGAGCTGCAGTTGCGGCTGCTACATCATTTTCTTTAACAACTATCTCTACCGGAGATCCTTCACCACTTGGGAAGTGCTCCCCTAATTTTTCAAGTCCAATTACTGAATCAGTTCTTGTTGTGAATGCCTCAGTATTGGCCAAACCATCTGCCTTAAGTGTGAATGAAAAGCCTGCCAAAATGGTTAGTAAAAGCGCGGTTGAAATCCAGATTCGCTTTGGATTTTTTTCAACTGCTGCGCCAATTTTTGACCAAGTACCACTTAATTGTTCATCAACATCATCAAAGCGAGGAACTTTTGGCCAAAATATCCAGCGACCAAATACAACAAGGAGTGCTGGTAAAAATGTAAGAACAGTGATCATTGCTGATGCAATACCGATGGCCCCTACTGGGCCCAAACCTCTGTTACCGGACAATTGACTTAACAAAAGAACTAATAGACCGGCAATAACAGTTGAACCTGAAGCCAGAATTGGTTCAACAACGCCACGTAAAGCAATTTTCATCGCGTCATATCTTGATTCATGGTGGTGCAACTCTTCTCGATACCTGGCAATTAATAGCAATGCATAGTCAGTTGCTGCGCCTAGAACTAAAACAGAGAGAATTCCCTGCGACTGTCCATTTAAATCAATCGTTCCTGCCTTTGCTAGAAAATAAACCACAGTTCCAGCCAGCGACAATGCGGTAACTGCAGTAAACAACGGCAGAATCCAGAGCAATGGAGATCGGTAAACAATAATCAAAATAATTGAGACAACAATCAAAGTTGTTAATAGCAAGGTTGTATCAATCGAACCAAAAGCACCGAATAGGTCTGCAAAAATTCCACCAAATCCAGTCACATGGGTTGTCAGACTCTTCGCCTCAAAGTTTTCTTTCAAATCTTCACGAATGAATTCGACGAGGATCGGCAAGGTTGGCTTCTCATCAATATTCTCTTGACCAATTTTGGAATCCAAAGCGATGTTGGCCAGTGCAGCCTTGCCATCCTCTGATGGAATGGCTTGAATTGGAAATCCTGGAACAATGTATGAACTAATTGGTTTGCCTGATTCTGGCAATATCTTCTCACCCAATTTATCTAAGTAATTTTGGATTTCAGCTAATCTGGCTGGATTTTTCTTTGGATCAACATCACCTAGAAATACCAACAAGGTAGGGATTTGATCATTTGAACTATCAGTGAATTTAACAGTGACCTTACTAGCCAGCGTGGACTCAGCATTATCTGGCAGGAATGCAGCGTTATCGTTTTCTTGAACCGTTGAAAGTTTTCCGAATGTTGGTCCGGCAACTGATGAGATACCTAACCAGGCGATGATGGCCACGATTGCAATCCAAAGTGGTTTGCGACCCTTAACTGAGCCTTTTGATTTGGTTTTAGTAGCCATAGGAAATTGAGCCTTTCAAGGTGTTTGGTGAGGGGGGAAATCTATCAGTCATGCCATTTTGCTCACACTTGCCCTGCGCTGATTATGCAAACTTTCGCTAAATATTAAGGTGGCAATTAGGCTACGTATGTGAGTTCAACCATATCAATTGATAAAAGCCTTAAGGTGGATGAGCTTGGTGTGGTTGATTATTTAACTGCTTGGGAACTACAAAAACAGTTACAAGAAAAAGTTGCGAATAATCAAATTGAAAATACTTTACTTATGCTTCAACATCCATCGGTTTATACCGCAGGGCGTAGAACGCAATTAGCAGACCGCCCAATTGATAACACACCAGTAATTGATGTTGATCGCGGCGGAAAAATAACCTGGCATGGCCTTGGAC
>Ga0209358_10003125_pt1 | contig 12315 bp, 9 predicted proteins | sample LauGreFa1BDMLBSN_2_FD_187574 | JGI IMG/M metagenome (GOLD analysis project Ga0209358, IMG submission 187574) | Freshwater lake microbial communities from Lake Michigan, USA - Fa13.BD.MLB.SN (SPAdes) (version 2) | ecosystem: Environmental > Aquatic > Freshwater > Lake | place: Lake Michigan, USA...
CGGTGTAACATTCATAATTACTGTATCTTTAATAACCGGTAATAAGCTGGAATTATCTATTATTTCTATATTTTTACCAAGCATAGTTTCATCGCAACTAGTTCGCCGATCCAGAACTTTGCGTATAACATCAGTAAATTTCCGAAAAGTAATATGAAAACGTACATTACCTTCGCCATTAATACTTGCTAGAGGAAACGCAGAGTTTCGATGCCTAGCAAACCAAAAAGGAAAATACGCGTAGACAGACCCATCTTCCGTCGGTATAATTGTAGATAAATTATCAAACGTATTCAAATTTAATTTAGCCGAAGCCTGATCATACTGAGCATTTAGTTTTTCTAAATATTCGGGTTCCAGATTTAGAGGAAAGTTCGGCTTTATAGGGTCAACATTATTTGTATTTATCCGTGATGCCTCTCCGTTAGGATTATCGTAGAAACCAGAGCCAGAGCCTAAATCCCTTCTCAAAACTGTCTTATTTAATCCACCAACGACCGAATCGCTCCATCCTGAATTTCGCGAATTATCCAAAAATACCTTTTGCCATACATTCATCCAGTCACCAGACCAGCGTTCAATAACAACACCATTTACCTCCATTTCAACTAATTCTATAGAAGACGACCCAAGGCCTTCTGCCCATAACCATGTTCCCGATACATCGTTGTACTGCGAACGCTTAGAAGGGTCAGAGTTAGATAACCCCCTTATTGTTCCTTCACTTAACCAAGAATTCGGGGCAAATCGTATGGCAATCCATGATAAACAATCCCCCTGCCACGGATACGGCATTGTAAATGTAATACGTTGCCCCCAATTGGCAGCACCTGTATAAGGTAGCTCAACTATTTCTTGGGAAAAATTATGATACGGGATAAAATTCTGTTGAAATACAGTATGCGTTGCGTCTTTTGGATAGAAAAATTCGTCAGCATCCCCCCTATCAACAAGACTTACTAGTTTTTTTATTTCCCCAACAGGTTTCGGCATCTTATATACTACGTCTATTAATTATAATATCCTTAACCGGATTTACTCAAGACGCAGAATAACACGGCGTTTCCACGACCGAAGACGCATGTCAGTATGATAAGATAATTTATATAGTTTACCAATGACCAACGCAATGGTGAAGGTTTCGTCTTTGCTAATAATTTTGTATAAGTCTTCATCGACAGTTTTATAAAACGCTTTTGCAATTAACCCCCACGATTTAATATAGAGACTCAGCTTTACATTACCGTCACCTAAATCCTTTACCGCCAGAAGTTTCCCATCTACAGACCCCGTCGGGGCCTTTTTGACAGCACACATAAAAGCATAATCTCTATCGTGTTGTTTTGCACAAACAGCAACACGATTCATTTGCTCAATAGTTTCTACACTAATCTGACCGCTACTGCCACCGTTGCCAAATAAAATTCGTTTCAAAGCCCGCTGGTTAAGCAAATCGGCATAACGCCGAATAGGTGATGTGGCATGGGTATAAACCTCCTCCCCAAGTCCCCAGTGTTTAACACACTCTGCTTCAGGCTTAACATACGTTGCTGACTTATACGCAAGAAACACCAGCTCAGGGTCTATTTTAGTGTACGCGGCCAGCTTTTCCGAATCTGGAGCACTATGCGAACGCAATAGTCCAAGCCCATTAGCCTTCAAAAGTTTTGCTGCCTGAATATTGTAAAACTTCATAGCAATCTCAACCCATTTATGACTATCCCCAGTAGTTAGCTTATCTTCCGTACAAAGCCCCAAGCACGACGCCATATGACGCAACCTATCACAAAGCTCCGCATTTTCATAAATGCTTTCGTATGTATAGGTTTTTTCAACTTGAACAACAGATTCAAACCAGTCACATGCCAACGTTTTCAGATTTACACGCAACGACAAACCAGGCTTCGCCCCATCTAATAACGTCATCTGGGTTTCGCTAAGACTCTGCGGAAACATATGCTTCGGAATCCCGTCCTGATAAAATGTCTGACAGATTTTACTTGCACGCACGTCCAAAGGATGCCCGGAATGAATAGTTGCTGATACGTCTGCAATTGTAATGATTACGTGATGGTTTCCGTCAAATGTAAGCACGTCATCCACATCCTTACAGCCAGGCGGGTCAATATGAAATGTGCCGGCAGACAACGCCTGCCGCCCATCCATATCAGCAATCACCGGCATATCCCCCTTATACTTTTCACAAGCCAACGGGCTATATGTCCAGAAAAGGGCCTCTGTATCAGCATCCACCGGCAACAGTCGCTGTAAATTCCCGCGCGGAAATCCCTCTTCCCATACGCCTTCAAATTTAACCAACGCCAAACGATTCACACTAGTATCCTTTTCCGAACAACCAACAATAAACGGTGGATGGGTTTCGTTAAAAGGAACAAATAGATATATCGGTACATTTCGCCCACTAAACCCAAAGCGAACTTTAGAGTTGAGTTCCAATAAACCCGCAATTATTGGTTGTATACATCGTTCCACAAGACGACAACCGTCGTCAGTAAGAACAACAGAATCACCAGGAAGGCATTTATTAGCAAGTTTAGCCCCACTAAACGTTTTAATAACTGCCCCGTTTTCAATGACCGAAAACTCCTTGTAGTTTTTCGTAAAAAGAGTAGGCATTTTACCAAAAATTAAAAAATGTTTTTTTTTTCAATTTTTGTTATAATACGTTTAACAAACACGGACTTACACATGCCGTGAAGTGCCGAAGTTAAATACACCCCTTTTTACCGGGGGCTGTGCCGTGAAGTGCCGAAGTTAAGTACTTTACACCTACTGCCGTACAAAGTTGTACCCCCTTTGGATTTACTATCCGGGCGTGCAGGGTTGTTTGATTTAATACCATTTATTCAACTGATATTGTGTAGTTTTTACATAATATAAATTATAAAATACCTTAAAATTTTTCAGATCAAACAACCTTGCTCACCCTTGTAAACTTCGGCACCGACTGTTATATATATCATTATACCGGCGGGGATTTCAAACAGGCACTATATAAATATCTTCAATATATGTAGATGGTGGTAATTTTGTCTATTATTTTACTTTTAATATTATTAGTTCCCTATAAAAGGTATGAATCATTTGATAATTACAAGTCTGATTATCCGTGTAGAGCATTTCTGTCCGATAATGATTTTCTTAAACATATGATAACTCATCATCAAATGGCTATTGATATAAGTATTAATCATATTGAAAATACAAAAAACGATATTATTATGAAGGTGTTAAGAGAACTTATATGGACGCAAAAATACGAAATACTTATGATGACAGAAGAATTAACTAACAAAACAGAAAATGTATCTGAAATAACTAGCAATCAGGCGTTTATCCCGACCATTTCTTCATCTATCTATCCAAATGTAGTAGGTCTTACTAATACATATTGTGACCCGGGTTTTTTTAGTTCAAATACACACAAACATCATAATTCAAACAATATGATTAAAACTGATAAGCAATATATATATCATATGATACCTCATCATCAAGTCGCCGTTGATATGTGTAAAATTCTTTTGAAACATACCAAAAGCGATTTTCTTATTTATCTCTCATATCGTATGATAAGGGGGCAGGAATCAGAGATAATTTTGCTTAATGATATGTTAAAAAGTCCTTTTATAAAATAAGTTATTTATATTCATGTGTATCATGCTTTCTTTTTTTTACTTTTAGTGCCCGTTTGAAATGCCCACCGGTCTAAAATAAACAACGCAACATAATCAATCTTGGCTACGCCACTGGTTTTGACAAACTGTACAGATATATTGAAACTTTAATCCAGAGGAATCAGTCTTAATGTAAATAATATCACGTGTATCGGGTTTGGTTGCCGAACCACACGAGTCGTTTGGGCATTTGATGCTTTTAGTGTGTGGTAAAGTAGGGTCTGACAATGTATACGAATTCACAGTCACGCCACTTGCACCAAGCCCAGCCCGTGTTCCAGAGGTTTTAAAAGCAGTTTCCAAAATCAATGCATCCTCCGATTTTGTCGGTTGCATAGACTCACTAAACCCACAATTGCGACACTGTAGAATCAGAGCAGACGGATCCTCCACATTTGGAGAAAGATATAGATAATAATCACAGGTTGGACAAAAGCGCATTATTCTTCTTTATAAACCGAAAGTTTTAAACTCTTTTCATTTTTTATCAAATTCGAACACGTAATGGTCGCCCAATTATCCATGATGGTTGTGAAGACCACCGTCTCCAAACTCTGCGTCTAACGCCAAAAATTGCTCTCATCTCCATATCATTTAAGTTATACATTCTTCTGAATCGGTTATAGTTTGATGTATATTTTGCACAAGACGACCGATACTTTTTGAATTCAGGAGAATTTTTCATTAAAGTTATCATAGCAACTTTTGCAGTCTTTATAATATTAATGGAAGTTTGTATCTGTATTTTGTATTCATTAACACGACCACGCACATAAGACTTTAATTCTTTCATCGCCTTTAGTCGCTCCCTTCCTAATTTTTTAAGCTCGATAAAGTGTTTTTTATATTCGGGGTTTTTTTTACGCTCTTCAAAAATAGCTTGTCTAGCCTGGTCTTCGGCAACACGGTTTTCAATATATGTATCACGTTCAATCATATATATATTTTGTCCACAGAAACATATAACATCATGCCATCTTGATGTATTACGAGCAACCATCTCTACCATACATTGTGTATGAGCAACGCGACCACAACATGGTGCTGTAGCTGTTCTATCCGTCTCTATAAATTCACTGCCACAACAAATACATGTATGTATATTAATTATAGTGTTTTCCATTGATTATTTATTATTATCAAATACAAAAGCGTTTAAGCAACTTTCATAGAAAGCACCTAAAAATTTGAAGCGGAATAAAATTTACGAAGGCTGTAAAAAGATGGCTAGCGAAACGGAAGATGTTAAAATTTATGATGCCTTCGATAAAATAGAAGGCATATCCGATGATATTTTGCGGGGATTGTTTAGTATGGGTTTCGACACCCCCTCCGCAATCCAGCAACGTGCTATCAAGCCGATTATTGATGGTCGCGATACTCTTGCCCAGGCACAGTCGGGCACAGGAAAGACGTGTTGTTTTGCCAGTGGATCGCTTTCCCGTGTTGACCTTGAAAATCCAAACACCCAAGTACTTATTCTTGCTCCAACCCGTGAACTTGCCAACCAGATTGAGGGAGTCGCAAAGGGTATCGGTACATTTACAAAAATCTCAATTCTAAGCTGTACAGGTGGAAACCCTGTTCGTGATGATATTTCAGCCCTTCAGCGCGGTGCTCAGGTGGTCATTGGCACACCGGGCCGTATATTCGACTTGATGGATAGAAACGCTTTGCGTCGTGATAATATAAAGGTATTGGTAATGGACGAAGCCGACCAGATGTTGGAGGGTCGCTTCCGTGACCAAATGGAATGTATTCTAAATATGGGTTTCCCTGAAACAACGCGTGTAGCTTTATTCTCAGCAACTATGCCACCACCAGTTATCGAGGTCGCGGGTCGGATTTTGAAGGAGCCTGTGCGTATTTTATTGCCACCTGAAAAGGTCACCTTGGAAGGTATTCGCCAATGGTATGTGGAGGTAGAGCAAGACCAGTATAAGTTTGATTGCCTGTGTGATTTATACCAACATTTTATGATTAATCAGGCAATTATTTATTGTAACCAGCGTACAAAGGTGGAGTGGCTAGCAAAGCGTCTTCAGCAGGAGGGCTTTCAGGTTAGTTTCATCCATGGTGATATGGACCCTAAGGAGCGTAAGGCATGTATTCAGGCATTTAGGCAGGGAGCGGTGCGTGTACTTGTATCAAGCGATCTACTTGCCCGCGGTCTGGACGTTCAGCAGGTATCGTTGGTAATTAATTACGAGCTTCCTATTCAGCGTGAGAATTATATCCACAGAATTGGGCGTTCTGGGCGGTTTGGACGTAAGGGTGTGGCTCTAAATCTGGTAACTTCGACTGAGCGTCGCGACCTTGTGGAAATCGAGCAGTATTATTCCACGTCAATTAACCCATTGCCTACAAATATTGCGGATGTGTTTTAAGTCTAAGAGCCATAAATTAGTCTATTTCTCTAAAACTTCATATTATGGGACGGGTAAAAATATAATACATTCCCGGAAAAAGTTATAAAAAATAGATTTTTCTTTCTTTTTCTTTTTTTTTGAAAATATATAGCTATCATACTTATTGTTAAAAACAACATTTTAACAATAAATGTCGTGGGTTTTTATATAATCTACTATTAGAATAATGAACGTAGATATTCATAAACGAAATATTCGTAGTAAAAACCCCCCAATTTTAACGGGAGGGGCTTCCAAGAAAGCTAAGGGGCAACCTGAAGAATATCCCATATTTTGTATACAAAGCTTTCGACTCAAAAACGATAAGTTAGACCCTTTACCCATACGGTGCCGACAAACAAAAGATTCCATATTAGCGGTTTGGCAGAGTTTTAAACCAGGTAACCAGCCTGTCGCAAAAATTGCACTTGGCTACCCAAAAAGGGAGGTAAATAATACAGTATCTTTAAACTATATAGATCTATATCCTACAATTCCCAGCAAACATCAAATATCTGAATTATTGAGCAGGTCCGAAGAAGAATTCAAGATTGCGGATAACAAAACCGAATATATAGAAATGACGCCAACAATAGCGTCCGATATAATGACAGACGAAGAATTTGAAATTTATAATCAAAATGTATTTTCACCGGATTACAATTTTGATAGTTTATTGACGGAAATTTCAAGCAGATGTGAGCTACTGAAGGGCAAAGGCGATCCTGAAATTTTTTCGACACACGTTACGACTATGTTAGAAATGTTAGGCGAAAACATAATGGTTACATTAGCATATTTATTAGAAAAGGAAATAGAAACTATTAAATACGACGGTTCAGATTTGTCCAATTATACTAGAAATTTAATAGCGGGTTTAGGGGTGGCAGAAAGAGGCGAGTTTAAAGATGTTCGAGCAAAAATTGCGGAAATGGGGGCCGATGCAAGTCAATATAAATTTTATTATTCGAATTACCACATGTTGAAATCGATGTGTTTCATACTACACGATAAACCAGTTAATAGTCTTGTCAAACCATTACATGATACTATGAAAGCACGTTTTGTAAAATACGCAGCCGAATTAAGACTAAATTTCGCGATGCCAGAAATAACAAATTTATGGGCGATTTGGGGATCCGAGTTTGGCCTACCAGATAGAGCTATGGTGACGCAAGATAGATGCCACAAAGTGCTAGATAGATTGGTGTCTCGTTTTGCCGCTGATATGAAAACAAAAAATATAATCATACCTAACAACGTGAAGATGTTTTCGGTCCCATATAGATCATATGAAAGTTCAAATTTAGCTAAGGAAGAGTTAACAAAAATTCTTGCGAAATATTCAAATGGATTGGCAGACGCTACAGGAAACGACAAATATATAGTATCTTTTTTAAAACGACCAATATTTCCTCACACGGTTGCGTTTCAAAATGCAGCACGAACGCCGCTTTCGGATAGATTTATCGTTTCTGAAAGAGTTGAATCTAAGCAGGAGGAAGGGGGGAAAGATAAATTAACGGCGTCTTACACGTTGAGCGGCCCAGACCTTGATACTAACCCGTTTAGTATAGAGCCATTACGTTTTGGAGATATATGTATATATCATACTGAAAGAGGGGGTGAAAGAAATTTATATTACGCAGCAGAAGGATGTTTTTCCGATGCGGCTGTTGCCGAACTTCGTGAGCCAGGTATAGGTGAACGAATTTTAACATCTCATGGGTTAGTTGGACTGAAAGGTGTCGATAAAATACCCCCGTTTATTTGGGATAATAATTTACGCAAAGCTTTAATAGCGGTTGTAAATGGTGCCGTATCGCAAAATGAAACTATCCCGCTGGTTAAAGATGCGATACCAGGTATATTGGGTTCTTCAAGAGGAGGGCGTAAAACATCAGAAGCCGATATACGTAGAAAAATGACTTGGATAGGAAAACTGAAAGGAAACTTAGATAATGAAGTACGTATCATATTAGCCGCATTTGTTAAAGAAGCCGGTGACCAATCGAAAATCCAAATTGTGGAAAACCTGTGTAGAAGAGGGCAAAAAACATATCTTACAACAGTGGACGGTTATTTATCAGAGTCGATAATAAACGGCGGCGTCTTATTTAAAGGTGGCAGTGTTAATTTTTATGAGCATGAAGGGTTTGACCTTATTACTGAAGCCGATTTGGAAAAATTTGCCAAAATCAGGTATCTACTTAATATATACACATACGAGGCGTTAGACACCCAACTGAATAAGTTTATATCGGCTTGTAAAGATTGCCTCAGAGCGACGTATGAAAACATTAAGCCGGTATTTAGCCCACTTTATTTCATATATTTAGCATTATTTCATAGTATTGATGGAATAAAACCCAAGAAAGAGGAAGATTTCAATAGATTTGTGAAAAAGCCGTTCGATAAATATGTATTTTCAGGTGTAGAAAGTGTACGGGGTCTAATTAATAGAATGCTTAGAACATCAAAAATAGAAGATATATACACTGTGTATAATAATCACACAGAAACCCCCTTCACATACGTCGATTCAAAAAATATTACAAGAACAACCCTATCTGAAATAATAAAAGACATTTGTGAAATTAATTTTGCCAATGTTGAAGTAAATAACCAAGTTATAATAACCAATTTATCTGCTATATTTGAACAGTGTCCATTTTTAATGATGCTAGATCAGATACGGACGCTTAAAAAAACTATACATATAAAAGAGGGTCGTGAATCAAAGGATATTAATATTGAAGCATCGCCATTGGGAACACAAATATTGGAATCGTTGAAGACTGCTTTTAAAAAGAAATGTCAGTTTTTTTGTAGTGAATATGGCCCAATAGCCATTGATTCGGAAAAGGTGTGGGTATATTTATATACTAATAATACGGGTTCTGCTCCACCAGGTAGTTTAGTACTTAAGGATTATCGGTTGGACGCACCAGCGTACGATGATAAAGTAACAGATAACTACGCTGAGTCTAGCCTGTCTTTAGAAGCGGGAAAAGCAGGAGGCAGCCTTAAACGAAGAAATAGAAATATACATACTAAAAAAAAGGGGCAACGTACAAGGAAGCTATCCGGTCGACACCGAAGTCGTAAATACTAACCAACTCCCGCCTTAAAAAATGATTTACTTTTACCTGTCAGTGCCATGAAGTTTTGTACCGTGAAGTACCGAAGTTGAGTAATCCCGTAGGGATTTTAGACTAATGGCCATTTCAAACCGGCACTTTCTGAGCCGATGGTGAAGATATTGTGCCATGATTTCATATGACTCGTTGGTGACAATAGCCAGTTTGAAAAACCCAATGGTGTAAATGAGCGTTTCAATAATATTTCGCCTGCAAATTATTATTAGATATCCGGGCGAGCACAGTTGTTTAATACCTTTTATCAAACTTATATTTTGTAGTTTTACATAATATAAATTATTAAATATCCTAAATTTTTCAGAACAAACAGGCAACGCCTTGGGTGTTGCCCTTGTACGGTTACGTGCTGTAGTTAAATACACCCCCTTTTAGAGGGATCTACTTAACTACAGTACTTCACAGCTACGGCCATTCGAAGTAGTACCTCCAAAGGGGGTATACTTAACTCCTACACTTCACAGTTGTTTTAAATAATATAATATAAACTATATAATAAATAGAAAAAAAAATCCAAAAAAAAACGCCAATATAAGTTCTAATAATTTATTGTTCATACTTTAAGTACGAATCCATCAGTTCTGCTGTTATCCATCCATTTTTTAATAGTATTTCCAATGTCTTATAGTCCGTATCTTTATACCAATCTATAATGTTTTTAATAGCCTCTTTACTTAAATATTTCATGGTTTTATCAACATATATATTTTCTCTGACCTTTAGTTCCGGATTCAATATGATGCCAAGAGTTTTCGATAATCTAATTATATCCTCTTTCATGTTTTCTAATGCTCCAACAAATAAAATATTATCTTTTCTCTCATCTATAAATTTACCATTATTTAGATACCAACCTATAGCTTTATATAAATGCTCCTCTCTACAATTCATTAATTCCACAGCTTTTTTCTTTAGTTCAGGATCAATAGACGACAGGCTTTCGGCAAGATGATTTGCGTCTTTAAAACATTTGATAAGCGTATCATATCGTTCAGAAAAAACCCAATTTCTATGTAAAGATTCTTTTAGACGCACAGGAAGTAGGCAGTTTTTATAATCGAAATTTTTTATTTTACTTTTATCAGTATTAACACCATAATAGGAATGATTAAAGGCAGAAACAAAACGACTAATCGGATTTCTTAACCAGATTATGTATTTTTCGTTATTTTCATAATTTTTAAAATGATGGTATTCTTTATAGTTACCTAATTTCGTTTCTAAAAGTTTATTAATAGTTGTACCACCTGTTTTTCCTATATGTATTAAAGCTATATTCATTTATATTTATGAAATATTAAAAGTTTTTATTATTTACGAATAATCCGGGTATTATATAGAGTGAAAATTAAATTAACCACTTTAAATAATATATTTTGTAGTTTTTACATAATATAAATTATAAAAAACCTTAAATTTTTCAGTATAAAAGTTATCAGAGTACCGTGAACCGTCAAAGTTAATTATCCCCTTTTGGAGAAAATTACTTAACTTCGGAACTTCACAGTACCAAACACTATTCGGACAGGGTTGTTTGATTTAATACCATTTATTAAAGTTATATTTTGTAGTTTTTACAAAATATAACCTATAAAATACCTTAATTTTTCAGATCAAAAACCTTGCTCATCCTTGTAGATTTACTCTTTACAGTTTTCCGATTCCCTCTTTTTTTAATGGTTTTCTTCCCTCCTCTTCTATTATAACTATAATAGCGGTAGTGATATTCACCCAAGTTACACAATACAATGCGTCCTGGTACATTTGCTAGCCTAGGCATGACACGATTTTTAACTTCAAGATAAACACCAAATTCGGCAAGAAGACGCGTTGCTGATTGTTTTTCAATCTCACCCGCCCAATTCCCCATCTTTTTAATTAAATCCTGTGCCTCGGATACAAACATAATTTTATAAATATTTGTGTTCGCTCCTACACAAGCCCGTGGGCCAGGTATAATTTTTTTTCTAATTAATGTAACCAACCATTGTGGTAATACATTTGAAGTTATTATTTCTTCAAACACATCGGGTGTTTCTCTTGCTTTGATACACATTTCTTCATATAGATTACGTAATTCAGATTCCGCTCTATCGGCAACTAAGTGTCGTAGTCTTTGAACAAATGAAACTCGGTCAGCTCGAAATTTTAAATTAAAGGCCTCCATATAACCACCTTCAATTAAGGCCGCTTCAATCGCCAAATAAAAACAATCTCCACCCCCACCGGCATCTTTTAACGTAACAGGAACAGCTTTTAAACCCGAAAGTGTACCATAATCTTCAGCAAGGCTAGCTGAAGTAGCAACATTGAATTCTGTGCTATTTTTTTCCATATCTATTATTAATCATGATTTTTATTTTTATGAAGCAAATTTATATATCACACTATAAACAATAGATAATATATATTACATAGTAAGGTGCTAAGCAACTTAGGTGAAATCTGCAGGTTAGTAGCAGGTGCGTTATTCAAAATAGCCACAAATTTAGAGCCGTGGTCTTTTCAACCCGACACCAAATAATATTATGTGAGTTCATACAGCCCTGTAGTTTGATTATATATATATCCACGATTGTGTAGAATTCCTTGTACCAAAATAATTACAGGTGTATTTAGTGGTACTTTGAGATACTTTGGTCTAAGAGATTATGTACTATTTATAGCTGACATCATGTTAGGATGCCAAGTGACAACCTCATCTAGAGGTTTTGGAGGTAGAACCGCTTGAGTTGGTGAAGCAGCTACCTTCCCAAATCCACATCTCATCTTAAACTCATTTAAATTTTCAGTACCCATAGATACGTTACAGGCCTTAAAGATAGGTCGCAGATTATCAACTGTAATTGTGCCACCATTTGCTTCTGCAATAAGATGACCACACTGAAAGTCATTCATTTTAATTTCATTTGTCTCACAACACATACATTTAGTCTTTCCAACAGTATCTCCTACATATTTACTTCAGCATAAATCCTTCATCACCTTAGGGATAGTCTTCTTCTTTATCTTTAGTTCAGACATTCTTTTTTTATTACTTACATAAGTTAC
>Ga0209358_10003127_pt1 | contig 12307 bp, 13 predicted proteins | sample LauGreFa1BDMLBSN_2_FD_187574 | JGI IMG/M metagenome (GOLD analysis project Ga0209358, IMG submission 187574) | Freshwater lake microbial communities from Lake Michigan, USA - Fa13.BD.MLB.SN (SPAdes) (version 2) | ecosystem: Environmental > Aquatic > Freshwater > Lake | place: Lake Michigan, USA...
TATTAACAGGTAGAATAACATATATAAATGCAATAAAAGGAAGTGAAAAAGATTTACGATTACAAAAAGAAATGTTAAAAAATCCACCCGAAGATTTACAAGATTTTAGCGATATTAAATCAAGTACAAGAGTTAATGATTTATATGTAAATGCAGAAAATAAAATGGAAGAAGCTATTAAACGAATGAAAGAAGAAAATGATATTATGAAAAAAAGACAATATGATTTTACGGCAGATTTAGAAAAATACAGGGCGAATTCATTTGTAAAAGGTCGCAAATATAGAGTAACCATAACAGAAGTAGAAAAACGAAAATTATTATCCGATTTCATAATAAAAGAAAAACAATATGAACCATTTATAAGAGAATTTTATGAATTAACTGATAATATTGAAACAATAATGGAAATATTAAATAATAAAAAAACTGAATATTGGGATAAATTATATAATATTGGTGCATATTTTACAAAACAACAACGGGCCATGGGTTTCGGTGCAACATATCAGAAAAAACAGTTTGAATCAGACCCAGACAAAAAAAATATAGAATATTATACACCGTTGGGTGGTCCTGTTGGTGTATATCCATTACATACACCAAAATTTGATGAAAAAATAAAAGAATTAATACCTTTATTACAATCAATAAGAAAAATTGAAATAAAAATACCAGCAGAAAAAAGAATTTTATTTGAAACTATTGATAAAATACGAGATACGATAAATAATTTATTACGTAATGAAAATAAAGATATTAAAACATCGACACAATATAATAAATTATTAAAAAATAGTACCGAATTTACGGCTAAAGATTACAAACAATTGCAAACATTAGAGCGTAGAGTAGATAGAATAAATATGAAATTTAATTTATTATCATTAGATGGTAAAGAAACATTTCAGGAATTAGAGGAAGAATTACAAACAATACAACAAAAAATAAAAGAATTAAGAAAAAAACGAAACAATGATACAGGAAATGATACAAATAATATGTTTAATGATTTTATAAGTTCATTAGATTTAGATAATCAAAATAATAATTTATTTTGATTTGTTTTTTTCTTCTTCAATAATTTCATTTAATATTTTTATTTTATCTTCTTCGTCTAATGGTAAATGATCCCATACATATTTATCTAATTTATTTTTAAAAATAAAATTGGTAATTAATATTTTTTCTGTTTTTTCAATTATTTCATTAATTTCATTTTCATTATTTTCATTATAATTTGTATTATCCATTTATTATATATACATATATAAATAAGTATTTATTTATATACATATATATAAATAATGCCACCCAAAGGTCGACCAAAAATATATACTGAAGAAAAATTAACAGCAGCTCAAAAACAATCGAGAAGTGTAGCAAAATCTAAATTAATAGAATCATTAAAAAAATATTATCCAGACTTTGATGTTAAAACATTACCAGATGCACGAGTAGGAAAAGGAGAAAATAAAATGTCAAATATATATAAATTAATTTCTGATGAAATCGACAAAACAATTCCCGAAAAAATGCCAGCTTTAATGAAAAATTTAATAGATTCTTTATCAAATTATAAACAAGTACAAGGATTATTAGAAGCAAGTCAAACAATGGAGCAAAAATTATTATCCGAGCAAAAATCAGCACCAGTACAAACAGAATCAATGCCACAACCTGTCGAGGTATCATCAAGCGGACCACCACCAGAAGAAATACAAACCGAACAACCAAGAAGACAAGTAATATATAAAAATAAACGAAAAATAAATGCACCGTTAGAAGTAAAAACACGCCAGCAACGATATGGTTCAAGATTACCGCAAATCGAAGAACAAAACCAAAAAATATTAAATGAATTAAATGAGGTTGAAAGTAAAAACACACGAATTGAAAATAAAAAACTTCAAGATGAATTAATGAAACAACAACAAAAACAAGATGACGAACTATTTATGAGAAGAAAAACACAACCACGACCAAGTTTAAAAGAGCCAGAAATAGCAATAACACCCGATGCAAAAACAATACCAGCAGAAGCAGGAGCCGAAAATTTAATGCAAAATTTCGGTGCATCTTTGTCTCGTGCTGGGGTCGATGCTCTAACAAATGCTGGTACACGTGCAGGGGCAAATGTCCTAATGGGTGCGGCAAATTTGAGAGATCCACGAAATAGATTAATGGATGGACGACGAGGAATGCCGAATATAGATCCTGCATTAGGTGTATTAGCAGCGACAACAATCGCTGGCGGTGTTGCTCGTGCTGTAGGAAATATTGCAATGGATGCGTATAATGCCATTTATCCACGACCATTACAAGCAGGACAAGCACAAAATAGCGATGGGCGAACGAACGCACCAGATCAACCACCGCAAAGACCACCATCAGGCCCACCATCAGGACCACCAGCAGTACCACCCACGACCACACCAACAGGACCAGTACAAGACGCCAGAACAAAATTAGAAAACAAAATAAAAGAATTTAAAATTGAGACACCCATGACTGAAAAATTAACAAGTACCCAACAAACTACAGGCGATATATTAACAAAACAAGAACAACCAGAATCAAGGGGATTTTTAAAACCAAAATTTATTATTCCATCAAGTGACATTTTTAATAAATCTATTCAAGAAGAATATATTGATGATTTAGAATTTAGTATGTTTGATTTTGTAAAGGATGATTCAGGTGGTTTAGATCCTAATAATGACAATTATTTAATAAGAGATCAAAAATTAACCGAAGCATTAAGATATCAAAACGCTGGAGTAAATATACCGAGTTTATTTGGACAAAAACCAAAATATAATGAAAATTTATTTATTCCAAAAGATAATACAAATATAAAAATTCCCGAAATATCATTTTTATATGGTGATGCAATAAATGAATTTAATTTATCAGAATTTGAAACAAAAATATATGATCCTAATAATGATCGTACGGCGATCGAGGTTGCATCGCCATATTATTATATGACTGATAACCAATTATTAGATCAATATATCGATACTTCAATATTATATGGTGTAGTGCCTTAAAATACAAACAAAACTTGTTTTTAGTCATTTTCGATAATCGAAAATTGATATTAAAATATAATTATTATATAAATAAATGTATAATAAATTTGATTTTCCAAGAGAAGAAGATAATGATATCGACAATAATGAAAACGGCAACGGCAAATTAGAATTTTTAGATTATGATGAATATCGACGAATTATGAATATAAATTTTGATGATTCCGAAAAAAAACAATTACCAAAAGATTTTATAAATAAGACTGATTTATCAATATATAAATTCGCTACTAATAAACACGATATAAAACAACGACCGATGATGGAAGAACATATTATACCACAATTAGGAGCATCGACATGTATAATTGGCAAAAGTGGATCAGGTAAATCAAATTTATTAATGAATTTAATGTGTAGAAAAGATTTTTACGGAAAAGAAAATTCAAATAGTAAAACTGGATATTTTGATATTGTTTTTTTCTTCTCTCCTACAGGTGACACTGATGATTTAGTAAAATATTTAAGCGATTTAATACCAAAAAAAAGAATTGTCACTGAAGATTTTGAAGAAAAACTTGAACATATTTTTAAAGTACAAGAAGATATAATAAAGGCAAAAACATTTATTAAAAGTCCTAAAATATTAATAATATATGATGATATACAAAGTAATGCAAAATTTATGAGATCTAAAATATTTATTCGTTCTTTTATTGCATGTCGTCATTCTAATATAACTACTATATTATGTGGGCAATCGTGGACAAAAACCCCGAGAGTATGCAGATTACAAGCATCAAATATCATGTTATTTCCTAGTTCTCAAAGTGAAGTAGATTTATTAGTTGAAGAATACGCACCACCACATATGACAAAAAAAGATTTTTACGAACTTGTAAAACATGCAACAAAAGAAAGATATAATTTTTTACATATATGTATGCGTGTCGATCCTGAACAACGATTTAGGAAAAATTTAGATACAATAATAAATATATAAATATACAAACAAAACTTGTTTTTAGTCATTTATATTTATATAAGTTATATAAATATAAATAGATAAATTATTAATATTAATATATTTATGAGTTCAACAGAAAAATTTATTGTTTTGAGTTCCGATGATAAAGATGGATCAAGTCCGTCAAATAGTGATTTTACAATAACATTAAAAGAAACTTATTATACACAAAATATAAGTAGAATACAAATAAAAGAAGTCATCGTGCCTAATTGTTTTTATAACATATCAGACGGCGATCAAACAAAAGGCAATGGACCAGCAAACAACCAATTAATATTACAAAGTACAATAAACGGTCAAATAATATTTAATTTAGGTGCCGGTCAATATAATATTATTCTGTTAATGTCAACTTTGCAAACTGTAATGAATAATATATTATCTGGTTTTGGTGATTCTGTTGTAATTACTAGAAATGATATTACAAATTTATTAACATTTACATTTGCTGTTGGTTCTTATGCTTTTAATAGTTCATCGAGTATTGCAAAAGTATTAGGTTTTTATGATTCAATATCAGATGGACCACCAGGAACAACCGTATATACATTACCATATCCGCCCGATTTATCCGGTATTAATACTGTTTATTTACATTCTCGTATATTATCCGATTCTTGTAGTATTGATGCATCATTTGGTTTAATTAATATGTTTGAATCCATAAGTATGCATAATGTGCCATATGGTACATTTGCTTATAAACTAAACCCAGATAATGAATTAGCAACCATAAATTATATGAGTCCTCGTAATTTATCAAAAATTGATATTAGATTAAGAGATAGAGAAGGTAATAGATTGGATATAGGAACAAAAAGATTATCAGTAGTAATTAAAGTATACTACTATATATAACCCATACATAATATGAATAATACAAAATTTTAATTATCATTCGGTAGTTCATTATTATATAAATATTTAATAATTAATTATTTATATAATAACAATTTCAAATGGATCAAAACGGATTTAATAGTAATAATTTTTTTGAAGGACCCGTTTTTATAGATGGTAACACAGATATTGACGGCAATTTAGCAGTCTCAGGTACAATAAATGGAGGCGGGGGTGGTGGTGGTTCAGTCAATAACCCTATGACAGAAGACTTACAAGCGGGTGGTTATGCTATATTCAATTTATCAGAAATAACAGGACACGAAGGTGTTTTATCATTAAGCAGTACGATAAATTTACAAGACAATAATATTGAGGGTGTTAATACTATTAAAGTAGATAAAATAACAACACAAAATCCAGAAGATTATATTATTAATTGTGATGGAAAAATCCTCAATAATGCTGATGCGTTTACACTTAACAACGGCTTATCATTTTCTTCTTCTATTGTTCCAGTAGTAAATCATGTTTTAACAGTAGAAGCACCCGGAACACTCATTGGATATAAAAATGCTGTTTTTAATCCAGTCGAAGAGGCAGTAAATATGAATTCTAAAAATATTGATAATTGTGATACATTAGATGTACATTTTATAAGAGACACGACAGAAAACAAAGTAAAATTTTTAAGTGTCGTACATACTTTACAGCCATTATATTGTTTTCAGGATATTGTAATGAATTATAAAAGAATCTTTTATTGTAATTCATTAATAGCAGCTCATAATGAGTCAGGTTTAGGTCTGGATATGATACCTGCAACAGTAGGATTGCCAGGTCAAGTTTTGGCTAGAGATCCTGCATTTAATCCTGCCGATCCTCTCACATATAAATTAGTATGGACTAATCAATCGAGCGGTGGAGGTGTAACCAATCCAATGACAGCTAATTTATTTGCGAATGATTTTAATATTTATCAAGCTAACATATTAGAAGGTAAAAATATACTTATAATGGCTGGTGGTGGTGGTATAGCTTGTAATGCTGGAGGGTCGTCTGTTCCTGTAACATGGCTATTAGCAATTAAAAAATCTACATCTCCTTTTTATCAAACTTTTAATACTGACTATATAACACCTCAAACCATAGCAGGTGTGACTATAGATAGTAAATGGGAAGATGGAATAACAGATACAAAAATATCATTACAAACACCAATACTTAATATAAATAATAGTACAAATCTAACACCGACAGACATTCAAATATTTGGCAATATACAAATAACTCAAGGGAGTGGACATATACATGGTAATAATTTGATTATAAGAGGTAGAACAGCATCAAATGTACCTACTAGTTTAACCTTAGAAGGATCAACAACAGCAATAAATAGTACTACATTAAATATAAATAGTAATGCGAATGTAATATCAGGCAATACCAATTTTACCCAAACTCTAAGAACAAATTTTATAGATGCACATTCAGGTAGTAATATTGCTATTCTTCAAAATTTAACATTAGCAGAGACTAAAAAAATACAAACACCATTTATATTTAGTGATGCATTAAGATCATATACTAATACAGAGCTATTTATAGCAGGACTACTACCAGATAATAAAACACAGACTAATATTATTATATCATCACCACAGATAAGTTTTAATAATCAATTTGGAATAACACAAACACAGGTTAATATTTCAGGAGGATTAGTATTTAATAATCCTGTCACAATACCATTTATTCATGGTGCTAATTTAATCATAAGAGGAAGAACGACTGCAGGAGCTGATACAGGTTTAATGATAGAAGGAACGACAGTAGTTATAAATAGTTCTACATTACAATTAAACAGTACATTTAATAATAATATTACCGGTCAAACAAATTTTGATAAAAATATAAATTTATTATCAAATAGGGGTTTTAATATAAACCCTTCTATGGTATTATATAGGAGTTATGGAACGCCTAGCACTGCTTTTAATATTACAGATAATTTAACTTATGTAAAGGTAACAGATGGACAAACTGCCAAAGGATCTAAAATTATCCCAGTAAATGGATTAGTATTAAATGATATTTATAAATTAACATTAAAAGGTCTTTTATCTACATCAGCAGTAGGAAATATGGAATTTGCCATTTTCGTTGGTGCTAATCGTGCATGTTCATTTTCTTTTATTAATACTTCAATGTCTAACGAAGGTTTTGAATTTAGTTGTGAATTATCTGTAAGAGACGTAGGCCTTGGCGTCTTGGCTGTTGATATTGGTATAGGTAAACTAGAAAGAAATTCTTTTCCTACACGGATATCTCCGGCAACTTCAGGTGTTAATATGTCTAATGTTGCATCATCTGTTGATATATTTATGAAACCTACAGCAAATTTGGGAACTGGATCGGTAACAATATATAATTATACATTAGAGAACATTTAAAAAAAACTTGTTGAAATAAAATTTATATAAATATAAATATTATTAAAATATATATATTAATATAAACTATGGATCATAACGGAAATCCTATATACGATCATTATCTGTCTAATTTTTCTCTTCCTTCTGTCGTTGATTCTAATATTAATAATTTATTAAATGATACGGAACAACAGGAACAACAAATTGAAAATTTAAATAATCAAATTGATATAATATTAAATAGTAAATTAGAAATAGTTAATAACAGATTATTATTATTAGAAATTGAAAATGTAAAATTAAAATTAATTATTAAACAATTGTTAAATATTACTTTATTGTGATCGGTTTACTAAAGCGGCTACGATCCCTTCGAGGTACGTGAGTCTCGATGCATACGAAGCACCATTGGCACTGAAGTTTGAAATAATTTCGGCAAGTGAATCAATATGAGCAGGATCGGCGTTATTTGTGATAAAATCGATGCGACCATCTAATCTTACTACTTCAGCTTTTCGCTCAACTGATTCGGCGTTTAATTTTGATTCTATAACAGCTTCAGCCGCAGACGCTCTGGTAGCTTCTACGCCTATTTTTAAATCTAAAGCGGAATCTCTTGTTTTACTATCGGCCTCAACAATTAGAATAGTCGCCCAGTTGCCATTGTCAGCCTGTTGTCTTGCTGCAGTTTCTGCGGCTAAATCAGTTGAAAGTTTGACATCACCTTCAGCACGTAATTTAGCTTCATCAGAATCACTATCAGCACGAGCTTTTGATTCTGTTAATATATTACTATTTAAAGTTGCCAATTGTGCACCTAATGCAGAGTCGGCATTTTGTCTAGCCGCTTTTTCTTCATCTAATTTGGATCTAGTATCGGTTATATGCCAACCGACACTCATCACATAACCTGTTGAATTATCAATTGTATGTAATTCTGGAATACATACTGGCCATTGCATGTTGCCATTAGCGGAGTCTGTGTATTTAGCAAAAATAAATTCTTGATTTACGCCAAAGCCTGGAGCTAATCCAGAGCCTTTTCCATCTTGGAATTTAAGATGGCCAACACCATTATTGGAGTATAAGTTTAATTCTTTCGATTTGTAATCAACGGGAGCGGGGAACATTATATATAAATTTATATATATAAATTACTTTTATATATATAAATTAAATTTTTATTTTTCCATTTTTGGTTGTGGAATTAATATCCCTATAATACTAGAAATTAATGAAAAATATATTTCTAAATTTTGGGCTTTTAGTGTTATTTGTACAATACTAAATATTAAAATTGTAAATAAAAATAAAATTTGAGTTATAAAAACAACTTCAGCTTTATAAACACTTGAACAACATAAACTCCATTTATCGGTTTTATTTTCTGACAAATCCATATATTTATTTAATAATTATTTTATATTTATATATTAATACGACTTACCACAATAAATGATAAGCCCAATACGACGGCGAGTTTTTTAACTTATACACATATTCGCCGTTTTTATTCTTTATTTTTTCGTGTCGTGCTTTCCATGCTTTTTTTATTGTTTCGTCTTTATGATCTAAAAATGTTTGTCCAACATCAGAACCAAAATTTATTATTTTACTGTCATATTCTACATAATATTTTTTACCTTTTCTTTTTGAATATCCAACAGCAGATGCCCCGAGTTCTAATGCCTTATCTTTTATTTGTTCTAACATATAAAAGATATAATTTTTATATTTTTATATTCTTACAGAGTATAAAAATTTAGCAGTAAAATAATCAGAAGTAAATTTATTTTTAATTCCTTCAAATTTCTTTTTATTTATTTCAATATATTTTTTTCTTTTTTCTAAATCCCAATTATCTAAATGTTTATATTCTCTTAATGGTGTTGAATCTCTATAATGATTTTTATGAATATTACCAAATGGAATTATCGTTTTTCGTCCATTATCCGTATTTAATATATATGCGTCATATTTTTTATTTAATTCATTACTTTTTTTTATTTTTATTAAAATATAATTTGACATTATATAATATAATTACATCATTTTTTTAACTGATTTATATACATCATACATATTTTTAATATTTTCAGTATTATTACCTGATAAATTTAATTTACTCAAATATTTATTATCTAATAATTCATATTGTTCTTTTTCTCTTTCATTTAATTTATTTGATAATTTATTCATTTTGTTTGTATTTTCTAATAGTATTTTAATATCGCTCAATAATTCTGTTTGACTATCGACACCACCAGAATATATATTTGTTTCTTTATTGTATGCATTAATACCACTATTATATTCATTAACAAAATCATGAGCAGAATGAAAAGTATCATAATTACTATTTTTTATATGATCGTTTAATAATTCATCTCTAAATTTCGGGTCATATGGTAAATTTAAATATGGGTTTATTTCTTGTTGTAATGGGTCGATTTCTGGTAAATTATTATACACATTTTGTACATATTGCATTCTTTCGGCATCTGTAAATTGAATTTCTTCTGATGCGTCATAATTATTACTAAATATATATTCTCTCATTTTATCATTTGTCGCATATCCGCCCGATTCATTATATATTGAACTTATTTTTCCTGTTGCATAATCGTGAGGTGTGAAAATTGGATTTATTAAACCATCATTCAAATCTAATTTATATAATAAATCAAATTCATTTTTATTTTTTAATTTACTTAATAAATTTTGTGTATTGTCTAATATTGGGATAGAATACATAATATATATAAATACATATTTAATATGTATTTATATATAATATAATGAATAACGAGGAAGTTAATGTAAATGTTCAAAATGGAGGTTTCGAAGAATCTTTAATACAACTTAATAAATTATCTTATCAAATGTTACCACAATTAGGTATATGTTCAGCACGTACCCACACTATAGGATTCGCCCAACAATCGCAATATAAAAATGGGGAAGTTATGACATGGGATAGTCAAACTGGGGCATTTTTTGTCGATCCTAAAGGTTGTTATTTAAAATTTTCTGTTACTCCTGTATCATCAAACGTAGCAATGGGTCTTTCATTTGGTTCTGGATCGTGTGCAAATTTATTTTCTCGTATCGTTGTACGTGCTAGATCTGGTAAAGAATTAACACGTGTCGAAGAATTAGGACTATTAGCAAAAGCGACCCAGCTATATTCACAGCCTCAAGATTGGTTAAATACTGTCGGCAGATCTCAAGGATATAGCAGTATAACATCAGGTACACAATTTGGCGATACTGTCCCAAGTACTGGTAAAGTTTTTATTATTAATTTATGCGTATTAATTCCTTTTTTCAATTCATTAGGAAATAAAATGATGCCACCACAGATACTCGAAGGGCTAAGAATCGAGCTATCGCTGGCTGATCCGGGTCAGGCGTTTTGCGCATCTAATCCAGTTAATACAAATACATGTACAAGTTTTACAATAGATAGACCCGAAATACACTGGGATTGTTACACATTAGCCGATCAATTCGCACGTAAAATTGCAGAAGTTGCCGCAACTAAAGGATTAAATCTAATGCACAAAGAATATTTTTATTCTTCTATTGGTACTAATAATAGTATGATATCGTATGATATAAAACGTGCGGCGTCGAAAGCTTTAAAATGTCATATTATAACAAGAGATCAAACCAAAGTAAATAATAATAGTTTTGATTATTATGAATCAGCCCCTTATTGTATATTAACATTGCAATCACAAATAGGGTCGTTATATAATCCTAATCAGCCTTTAGCCGTTAGTGACGTAACAACCGATAAAAATTTAGAAAGTTATTATTTTAATTTATATGGGTGTGATATGCACAATCAACCTTTTGGATATGCTCCATCAGTAAGTCCTGAACAATTTACAGGACAAGAAATAAAAGCGGATGTCCGTACTGTTTTTAATAATGCTATGATAACTTTTAATTTAAATAAATCAAATACATCAGATATCGTTGGTAGTGTAATAAATAACTCTAGAGCGTTATTAATAAATCTTACTAAAAAAGAAGGCGGATATATGCCTGCTAATTTAAGGGTTGATACATGGCTTCAACACGTACGGGCGATTAAAGTTTTTACTTCTAATTGCACCGTATTAGATTAAATAAAAATTATATAAGTATAATTTATATTTTAATAATATATTAAATGCGTACTAAAAAAGCGAATAATATAGAATTAAAATATAAATTATATATTTTTGACTTTAGAAGAAAAGAATATATATTTTTTGATAATTATGTATCGTTGAGAACAATGGCTGAATTTTTAAATATTAAATATAATATATTAACAGAAATATATAATAACCGATCGAAGGGGTATATCAAGTTTTTAAAAATCGAATTGATACCAAAATAATTTATTAATATCGAATAGGATATTCTTTTATGCGATGTTGACGCATATCATATTCTAATAATTGATCGGTATATCCTATAACAATATTTAATAAATCTTTTACTAAAAATTTATTTAATTTTAATTTAATTTCTCTTATTTCTTGTATTAATTGCGTTAATGGCATTTTTGATATTAATTTTGGTATGCTAAATTGAATTTTGGTTAATGCTTCTCTATAATAATATTTATTACATCCATTATTTACATAATCAAATTTATAATCCTTAGGTATAAGAGCTTTACATTTATCTTCTTCGTTTGTGTTTTTTACATATCTTTTAATGCTCAATTCACAATCGCAATTTCCACATATAGAACTTGCGATATATTTACTTAAAATATTTGGGCATAATTTACATTTATATTCTCTTGACATTCTTTTTATAAAATATATAATCGCTATTTCTTTATATCTTTTTAAAAATCTATAAAATAACGGGTAGTAAGGGGGCAGACGAACAAGGGGGATAAAAAGAGGACAGCGAAAGGGAGACCAAGGCGAAGCGAAATTTGCGGGTGCCCCCTGTCTATG
>Ga0209358_10003131_pt1 | contig 12300 bp, 8 predicted proteins | sample LauGreFa1BDMLBSN_2_FD_187574 | JGI IMG/M metagenome (GOLD analysis project Ga0209358, IMG submission 187574) | Freshwater lake microbial communities from Lake Michigan, USA - Fa13.BD.MLB.SN (SPAdes) (version 2) | ecosystem: Environmental > Aquatic > Freshwater > Lake | place: Lake Michigan, USA...
TGTGGACCAGTAATACCATTAATACCATTAATACCATCAATACCATTAGTACCTGCCATACCAGTATGGCCTTGGTGACCTCTATCACCGTCTAAACCGAATACTCCTATGGCACCTTGATAACCTTGATAACCTTGATAACCTTGATAACCTTGAGAACCTTTAGGTGTAAAAGTTGTTTGTAAATAACTATAACCTAGTCCATCTACAGATTCATAATTAATATATAAATTACCTGGGCTACCAGTTACCGTTTTACAGAATATTTTTAATAATATTCTATCTCCACTATCATAATCAAAAGTAAAAGGTTGACCAGGACTAATAATAGGATATGGAATACTTGGGGATGTTTGAGAAACATTAACAACAGTAGCACTTGTAAATATATCCTTAATGATAGTTTCACTAATAACATTATAAACAACTAAATTGTATGTAATACCATATGAAGCACCAGATCCATTTTGATCGATGTAAGCAAATAGATGTAATGTGTATACACCTTGCGGGTAATCAATTGAATCTTGAGAAAATGTACTATCTGTTATAAATGACTGTATAGGATTTTTAATAGATGGGTTTACTATTCCGTAATTTACACTAGTTCCGATATTATTAGAAATCTCTGTGCTTAATTGTTTATAATTATTAGAAGATGGCTCAACAATTGTGCTATAATTTAAATATAATGGTAACCCTCCATTTCCACCGGCGGATCCTCTCATTCCTGTAGCTCCTTGATGTCCTGTAGCTCCTTGATGTCCTTGAGGTCCTTGAGGTCCTGTGCTTCCATTTGAACCTGAACCTGAAGCTGAAGCTGAACCTGAACCTGAACCTGAATTAGAACTATAAAATAAAGGTCTAGTATACGAATTCGACATTATAATATAATAAACTATTTAAAAAACAACAATATAAACATTTTACATTTAATGTCTTAAATATTATTCACAATATATATTATATGAACTTTGATTTGAATATTAATAACTACACAAAAGGTGAACTAATAGAAATGTTTGGATTACCACAAAATTACGATAAGAACATTCTGGAAATTAAAGAAACAAAACTAAGGGATAGTATTATAAACAATAGAGAAATAAACAAAGATACCCAAATTCTTACAACAAATTTTTTGATTAAAGCAAAAAATATATTATTAAATACGTCGCAACAGGAATCTACTCAATCCACCGAGTTAAAGGACAAATTAATAGATTTTTATAATACAAGTTATGAACTAAAACCCAGCAAATTAGAAGACCCTGGAGAACATATGGTCCAAAACAGGCCTGAAAAACCCTATTTATCCTCATTTCCTAGTGAATATTTTCCAGGTATTATCAACCCTTTAAAAAAAAGAACCATTAAAAAAAATTTAAATATTGACAGCAGATTTAGAGATAATTATTACTCATCCGCCGCAAGTAATTTTAGCGTATTTTTGCCTGCACAATTCAATAATGTTTTAAATATGCAATTATCGGCTATTGAACTTCCTATAACATACTACAATGTATCTAAACAATATGGTAATAATTTTTTCTCTATAACAGTAGATACATCGGCAAATACTGATACAGGTATTGTCAACATTCCAGACGGAAATTATAGTTTTGAAGGAATTGTAAATGTAATAAACAATGAACTAGCGCTTTTGGGAGGTAATTTTTCTTTTATTACTTTTCTATTAAATATTAATAATGCTTCAGGCAGTGGACAAATGATGGTCGGACCAAATAACCCTTCAATTACATCAATAACATTAAATTTTCAAGCGGATAGATTTGGTAATGATGATAGGTCAACTCCATTACCGCTTAAATTTGGCTGGTTACTAGGGTTCAGAAATGGTATTTATACAAACAGCGTAAACTATGTATCTGAGGGGATCCTTGACGTGGTAGGCCCAAGATATGTTTATTTAGTTATTGATGATCACAACAATAATGTAAATAATGGATTTTTTAGTGCTTTTAATTCCTCACTTCTGAATAACAATATATTAGCTCGTATTTCGTTACAAGCAAGTCCATTCAATATTCAAATAGAAAATAATTTAAACATTGTGTCTACATCTAGAGAATATTTTGGACCAATAAACTTACAAGCCATTACAGTCCAGTTACAAGATGAATATGGTAGAAATTTGGATTTGAATAATATGGATTTTAGTTTCTGTCTAACACTTACTACTGGGTATGACATTTAATAGAAATAACTATCTAAAAATCACCATTCATTCGGTATATAACCCAAGATGCTGGTGATTTTTTAGTTCCGCCATCATATTTAACAGCATACCTTTGTTGAATCATCCATTCGTTTATACAGAGTTCATCCAGATAAACCTCCGCCAAAATTCTACCATATTTTTCACTCTGAATATTTTTTAAAATAACCACCTTGTTTAATATTAAATTTGATAGGGCATCGCGTGCGCTTTTAGCAGCATTTTTCTCATCTTCTGTTTTTCCTTTAATTTCGGGCGTATCAATTCCATTAAATCTTACGGATAATCTATACAATGGCGAATCGTTAAAAGGCAACTTTGATGCTATTGTTATCGTGTCCCCATCATAAACTTTAATTACTTTACCACATGTGATAGGAAAAGTGAATTCAACAGTATCTTCCCATTTAATTATAGGTCCGTTCTCCATATATTTTGCTATTATTTTAATTATTTAATTATTTTAATTATATTACTTCTAGTAATGAAATTATTGAAATTAAAATAATATGATAGTTTATATGGCATTCCATTCATTTAAACCGGCTTCAGGTAAATCCGCTTTTGGTGTATTTAATGGAGCGCAAGGTGCAGGCGATTATACACGTAATAAAACAGCAACAACTACTCACTGTAGTCCTGTTAATTTTAACACAATAAACAAGACAACAAATAATAGGTTCACTTCTGAAAATAATCGTCTATTATTTAATAAATCTTATTATTTAAATACAGTGCCAATTCCATCGTTTAATAAATCAAATCTAGCCAGTAATTTAATCACAAAATTGGATTTACAAAGCTTGGACTCAACTGTTGTGCCTGTTATACAGAAGAATGGTATTCCTCCAATTGTTCCAACAGAAATTGTTATTACATCTTTAACTGTTCCATATATAGATTATACAATTGACCCTTGTGGAAATCTATTTGGTAATACAGTATGCGGTATAAATAATTACAGAAACTATCTAGTTTATAATCCTCCATATACTACAGAAAACCCAGGTCATATAAACAATTTATAAATTTATAAAATACATAAAATACCATATGTCAAGCAAGAAGTAACTAACGTTGTAGTTAAATAACCTAATATTTCATACACTGTATTCCCATTATTCCCATTATTCCCATTATTCCCATTAATCCCATTAATCCTATTATTTACATAGTCGAAATTATTGCGTTGTGCTTGGGATTCTATATCGTACTTGCGGGGATAATCAAAGTAAACAAACTTATTCGAGTACCAGTCATCGTCAAAATCATTATTTATATAAAAATTGTTATAAATATGTTTTATAGGCTGTTTGCTACGCGCGTTCGAAACAAATATATTATTTTCAATTTGATTGTTTTCTATATCAACAAATATTCCCCATCCATTTCCAAAATGTTGTGGTTCGAAGTGAGTAGGCATGAGTATATTTTTTGAAACCATTTGATTTATTTATATATATAATAATTATATTAACCTTAATATAGTTATTCAATTTTTATTTTAATTTAACGTTTTACATTCATATCTATAAGCATATTTTTTGCCTTTCTGGAGACAATGCGATATTTACGTCCTTTTGTTCTATATTGACGCGCTCTTATATATGCGGAATAAACACCCTTTGAACTAACCTTACAAGTATTTTTTTTACAAATAGGAAACGATTTTCCTGGACCTAAAAAGCATTTTCTGCCACATTTTCGCAACATAACGGTTTTTTGATGATACCCGGGTTTTTCTTTCTTCCATCCTCTAGTAGCAACACCTCGTCCGCGCCATAAATTTTTACGAGTTTTACTCATTTATATATAATCCATATATAATATTTTAATATAATATGAGTAATAATATTAAACAAGGAGATATAGTTATATTTAATTATTTGAAGAATCAACACATATCACGCGTTTTAAATATAAATATAGAAACCGGTTTGTATAGGATAGAAACATCAGGTCATGAAATTTATTATGATGTACCACGAAAAGCGATTACATTGGTTGAAAACCCAGATGAAAGTATTAGTGATGAATTTATAGAGAAAAAGAACATATCTACATCGGCGCTAGTATATAAATATTTAGAAGATACTCCTCCAAATATATTTGTAAACCTAGAAGAAAACGATAGTGAAGAAGACATGGATATCGATAGCAGTTCAGACCCTTCAAATAATCATCCGACAAATAAAACATTTTTTAAAAAATATAGTTTTAAAGAAGTGGAATCCGCAATCGAGGAAAATTATTTTGAGAAGAACCATCAATATTCAAGCGCATTGGATATTCTAGCTAGCTATTTAAGAGGGCAAAAACTTATTTATATGGAATCAAAATCATATTGTGAAAATAAATTGAATTATCTAATGATGCCAGCAATATTATTATCTACATCTGCGACAGTTTTGTCGAGCGTAGTTAAAGATTATTATTGGGGAGCCTTTTTTATTGCCGCACTTAATGGTGTAATCGCTTTTTTATTGACCGTAGTCAATTATTTGAAATTAGATGCGGCGTCAGAAGCATACAAAACATCATCACATCAATATGATAAATTACAAACATCAGTAGAGTTTATGTCAGGAAAAACGCTATTATTCCTGGATACATTAGGAGATACAGATAAAAATAATAAAGAAATAGAACTAATAATGAGTGAAAAATTATCAGATATTGAAAAAAAGATAGGAGAGATAAAAGAAACAAATCAGTTCATTATTCCAAAAACAATCAGAACTAGATATCCAATAATATACAATACAAATGTGTTTTTAATTATAAAAAAAATAGAAGACATCAAAAAACGTAAAATTAATTCTTTAAAAGAGTTAAAAAACTATAAAAATTATTTGACGGCAGTACTTCAGGCAAAAAACAAAAAAGGCAAAAAGGGAACCGTTAAAAAAATCCAGAAAAGAATTATGGAGGTATACGAAAAAAAGAATATTTATTTAAATGAAATATTAATATTAAAATCGGCATTTTCAATCATTGACGAGATGTTTATTAAAGAAATGGAAAATGCCGAACTTTATAAAAAAGTATGGTTTAGAAATTTTTTTCTTTGCGGGTGTGGGGTTGAAAACAAAATTAAAGACCCTAGGACATTGAACCCATTTATAGTTGATATTATGGACCCATATGGAAGTGGTGAAGGCAAGGAGATTAATGCTTTTCACGAGTATATAAAAATTAAATCTAGTATTGATATTAGCAATAAAGAATATTTTAACAAGATGTCTGCGTTGTTAAAGGAAAATATAGACTTATCACATGTAATTTACGATAACATGGGAAAAGGCGAAGGTGTTACAAAATATAAAAAGCACGGTTTATTGTCTAAGGTATCAAATATTATGATATCACCGCCCTCAAATTTTATAAAATTATTTGAAACGGAAACTAAAGGTGATACTAAACTTAATATAGATAATTCTAATTATAATTATAATTATAAAAGGAAAAATTCGGATTCTGATGAGTCGCAAATGGATATAGATGTATGTAACCTATACAGTGAAAACGTGTAATTTTAATAAGTATTTAATAATATACATATTAAAATAATTCCGACTTGCTGGAATCGAACCAGCTACCCCTCGATACCCAAAGTATATTTTACTACTACAGTCAAATGCTCTGCCAAATGAGCTAAAGCCGGATTTATACAGCTACATATAACCTCAATAGGGTTTATTTGATATGGTCTAAGCTGACATATTACATACTTAACATGTCTTTAAATTATTTTTTTATTATAATACTTTTACTTAAATGACATCCTATATAAATTGTTTTTACTTACATTAATATTTGAATTATTTTCAAACAACAGTTTTGTAGACTTTATTTGTGCTACTCTGTTTCTCTCTTTCATTCTTTTTACACGTTCTTCAAATACCATTCTATTGTGTTCCTCAATTGTTTGAGGCCTCTTTGGTTCCTCAATTTGAATATTATTTGTATCCTTATAGTCTTTAAAATATTTATTAAAAATATAACTATTTTTTACTTGTGGTTCCAAAGGTTTCGAATTAAATTGGGCATACTGTTGTTGGGATTGTTGGGTTTGTGGTTGTTGGTACTGTTGTTGGGATTGTTGGGAATATTGTGGTTGTTGGGATTGTTGAGGTTCTCCTTGATTCTGAAAAAATACGTCGGTATTCGGTTTTATTGTCATATATTGTAAAACACCATTTGGATTCACTACTAGGTTTAATGATGACAATATATCATCATATGTTACTCTTTTTTTCCTTGGAACGACTTCTTTCGGCTTTTCCCAATAACTGTTTGTATTTCCAACACTTGACTGCGATGTATTATAATTATTAACATTCAAATAATTGTTATTATTATTGTTATTGTTATTGTTATTGTTATTATTAAAATCATCTAATTCGGTGAAATTTAATTCCATATTTATATTAGTAATATTTTTTTACTTATTATTTTACATATTCAATAAAAAATAATATGCTTTTAATATAAATATGCTAGATACATATGTCAGAAATAGAGGAGCTACCAAAACTATTATTCATAATAACATGTATAATGACGTTAGCGAAATTAATTGGGACGCTGATTACGACGGAGATTTCGCAAACATTTCACTTGATTTAAATCAAAATGGTAAAACGAAACATTACGATGTTAAACTTGATAACGAAGATTTAGCTAATATTTTGAATGTACCAAGTGTTAACCTACCTATTCACCGTAGGTTATCTGATGACTTTAAATATATTAATTATCCAAGAGAACGAGAACGAGAACGAAGATCAAGACCAAGACCTATGCTTGTTGAATTTGAGAATATTCAACAACCTCTATTGCCATATCAAATACAATCGCGACCGCATTCTATTAAAAACCCCCAGTTTTATACACATATATCAAGCCCATTACAAAACGAAGAAATTCTAGTTCCTTTATCTCTTGATAATAAAACACTCAATAGATACACAATGACACCTAACAAACACCATAAAAAAATTAGAACGCATAGAACTCATAGATTTTATAAACGACCTTTATCTTCCAACAGAACAAAAAGTAGTAGCAGAAAATCGAAGACCTACAAAACTCACAGAAAATAGTAAATACTTATTTTAAAGTTTATTCTCATTTTAAATTTGGTTACATATTATATAAATGTCATTTAGAAAATATGGAGGAATGAATTATGCGGCAACACATAATATTGTTAAAAGCAATGTTAATACAACGGATACTTTTTATGTCACAAATAATGTAGGACAAACAAACTCATATATTAATTTTGATAGTGATATTAGTGGAATTATTTTAATCTTTGGTGAGTTAGATATAAGTGGGAATTTACATGTTTCAAAAGACATTGATTGTAGTGGGAATTTAACTGTAGTTGGCAATAGTTACTTTTATGACGATATGGATATTTCTGCTAATTTACATGTTTCTAACAATATTGACTGTTCTGGGAATTTAACTGTAGATGGGAAGAGTTATTTTTATGACGATATGGATATTTCTGCTAATTTACATGTTTCTAAAAATATTGACTGTTCTGGGAATTTAACTGTAGATGGGAAGAGTTATTTCTACGATATGGATATTTCTAACAATATTGACTGTTCTGGGAATTTAACTGTAGATGGCAATAGTTACTTTATAGGAGCAATGGACGCTTCTGCTATTTTTTTAACAGCAAACAAATCAATTACATCATATACAGATAATGAAGTGGTGCCAAAATCATATGTGGATTCAGCAAGCCAAGGATTATCGGTAAAAGCGCCGTGTCAATGTATTGCGACAGGGCAAAGTTATAGTGATTCCACTTCATTACAAATAGATTTTTTAAATAACGGCTATACATATACCCTACCAATAACAATTGATGGATATGACTTATCAGGAAACGCAAGTCCTCCAAACAGAGTTTTATTTAATAATCAAGGCACGCCTGATACAAGTGCTAATGTTTTTAACGGTATTTATGATGTATCGCTCAATGTTTATCCTTCAGTAACTTTTGTTAGAAGTGGAGATATGCAAAATGGTTCAGATGCTCTAGGCGCTTATACATTTATACAAAATGGTAACTTATACACAAAATCAGCATGGGTTCAAAGCCAAAGAATAGACAGCTCTGGAACACCTGTAATAGTAGGCACAGCCGCATTATTATTTGTTGAATACCAATCATTCAAATATAGAATGGGAAGGGGCTTAGATTTACTCTATAATTCCTCTACTAATTATACCTATTTAAATGTAGATACCAGTTTGAACTTTATAAACTATTTGGATAATAGCAGTCTGAATACTATTAATCCACCTGTAAATGTTGGCATAATAAATATTGGTGCTTATACACAACAAATAAATATAGGTAGCACCAATCAAGTAAATCAAATAAATATTACAGGAAACGTAGACATCTCTGGAAATGTAGATGTTTCAGGTAACGCAAATTTTTCACAAGATATTTTAGTAAATGGGTTAACAGTAGGACGAGGTGGCGGTAACGTTGATAGCAATACAGCATTCGGCGTTAGTGCGTTAACAGGTACTACAATCACCGGAATTGACAATACAGCAGTAGGTTATAAAGCGTTACGTGATAATCAGACTGGTGATTACAATACAGCAGTAGGTTGGCAAGCATTATCATCAAATACTGGTACATCCAATACAGCAGTAGGTACTGACGCGTTACAAGCTAATCAAAATGGAGGTAACAATACATCAGTAGGCATGCAATCGTTATATTCGAATTTTAATGGGGGTGATAATACAGCAACCGGGTATCAAGCGTTACATGAAACGACTGCTGGGAATAATACAGCATTTGGCTCCACATCATTGTTTTACAATGAAACTGGAACTTTCAATACAGCAATAGGTTATCAGTCAGGTTACACTGGATTAGCTACCGCCAATTTCAGTTGTACATTTCTAGGTGCTCTTACAGGTAATATATCAAGTATAGGATATAATAATTCAACCGCAATAGGATATGGTGCCCTCATCTCACAAGATAATCAAATAGTCTTGGGCACTTCAGCAGAAGGTGTTTATTTACCAGGTAACTATTTGAAAATTGGTACTCCATATACAAGCAAAGGTTTTAATAATTATGCGTTGGATGTATCAGGTTGTACTAGTATAAATGGGGGGTCTACTGGGATAAATGTGACACCATTGGTTATTAGCGGACCGAGCGCTCAATCAGGTCAAATATCTAGTTTAAATTTTGTGATTGATGCGGAATACGATGGTACTTGTAATGGTATCACTCGTGCTGGCGATAATATCATGTACTGGAGTGATAAAACTGGAGATAACGCAGCAGCTGGTTTAGTAATAGGCCCTTATACTGCTTCAAGTAAACTAGGTATTCGTGTATCAAATGATGGTTTGTCAGTCAACACACCAGCCACAACATCAACAACCGGTTACGCTTTATATGTTGATGGAAGCGCGAATTTCACAAAAAATATTTTGGTAAATAGTTTAACAGTTGGACGAGGTGGCGGTAACGTTAGTAGCAATACAGCATTCGGCGTTAGTGCGTTAGCAGCTAATACAAATGGTTTAAACAATACAGCATTCGGTAGTAGTGCGTTAGCAACTAATACAACTGGTACAAACAATACAGCAATAGGTTTAAACGCGTTAGCTACTAATACAACTGGTTCAAGCAATACAGCAATAGGTGAGGGTGCGTTAACAGGTAATACAACTGGTTCAAGCAATACAGCAATAGGTGAGAGTGCGTTAACAACTAATACAACTGGTTCAAGCAATACAGCAATAGGTGTGAGTGCGTTAAAGAGTAATACAACTGGTACAAACAATACAGCAATAGGTCAAAATGCGTTAACAACTAATACAAGTGGTTCAAGCAATACAGCAATAGGTTTAAGCGCGTTAACAGGTAATACAACTGGTTCAAGCAATACAGCAATAGGTGTACAAGCGTTACAGTATAACACAACTGGTTCAAGCAATACAGCAATAGGTTACAATGCGTTAAAGAGTAATACAGATGGTTCTAACAATACAGCAATAGGTTACAATGCGTTATATACTAATACAAGTGGTGCAAATAATGTAGCAATAGGTAATTCGGCAGGTAACAGTGGCGCTCAAAGCAATCAAAACTGTACCTTTTTAGGTGTTGGTACAGGTAATTCACCAAGTAGTACCTCATATACCTATTCATCGGCAATAGGATGTAGTGCACAAATCAGTGCTTCAAATCAAATAGTCTTGGGCACAACTTCTGAAGGTGTTTTTATACCCGGTGACTATTTGAAAATTGGTAACACTACTTCATATAACAAGAACAGTGGTTATGCTTTGGATGTTGATGGTAAAGCTCATGTTTCTGGGAATATTGACTGTTCTGGGAATTTAACTGTAGATGGTAGTATTTCTGCTGCCACTATTAATATTTCTAGTTTAAATGTGACAGGAAGCGCGAATTTCGCACAAGATATTTCAGTAAATAGTTTAACAGTTGGACGAGGGAGTGGTAACGTTAGTAGCAATACCGCATTCGGCGTTAGTGCGTTAGCAGCTAATACAACTGGTTCAAGCAATACAGCAATAGGTGTGACTGCGTTAACAGCTAATACAACTGGTTCAAGCAATACAGCAATAGGTGTAGAAGCGTTATTAAATAATACAACTGGTTCAAACAATACAGCAATAGGTTTGAGTGCGTTAACAACTAATACAACTGGTTCAAGCAATACAGCAATAGGTGTGAGTGCTTTACAGTATAATTCAACTGGTTCAAACAATACAGCAATAGGTTTAAAAGCGTTACAGGGTAATACAACTGGTTCAAGCAATACAGCAATAGGTTTAAACGCGTTACAGTATAATACAAGTGGTTCAAGCAATACAGCAATAGGTTTAAACGCGTTATTAAATAATACAACTGGCGGAAGCAATACAGCAATAGGTTTACAAGCGTTATATACTAATACAAATGGTGAACAAAATACAGCAATAGGTGTGAGTGCGTTACTTAATAATTCAACTGGTTCAAACAATACAGTAATAGGTTTTAACGCGTTATATACTAATTCAACTGGTTCAAGCAATACAGCAATAGGTTTAAACGCGTTATATGATAATACAACTGGTCAGGGTAATGTAGCAATAGGTTATGAGGCGGGTAACAAAAATGCCCCTCAAAACAATCAATATTGTTCCTTTTTAGGTGTTAGTACAGGTAATTTAACATCAGGTAGTTCATATAGCTATTCATCGGCAATAGGTTATAATGCCGTCATCTCAGACAATTATCAAATAGTCTTGGGCACAAGTACAGAAGGTGTTTGGGTACCAGGAGACTATTTACAAATTGGTAGCACATCATATAAAGGCAAAAATGCTAATGGTTATGCTTTAGATGTTTCTGGGAATGCTAATGTTTCTGGGAATATTGACTGTTCTGGGAATTTAACTGTATCTGGCAATAGTTACTATACCGATGTGGATATTTCAGGGGACCTAGATGTTACAGGTAACGCTCATGTTTCTGGGAATATTGACTGTTCTGGGAATTTAACTGTATCTGGCAATAGTTACTATACCGATGTGGATATTTCAGGGGACCTAGATGTTACAGGTAACATAGATGTTACAGGTAACCTAGATGTTACAGGTAACCTAGATGTTTCAGGAAGTGCGATTTTCGCACAAGATATTTTAGTAAATGGGTTGACTGTAGGACGAGGGGGCGGAGCCTCTAATAGTAACAATACAGCGTTCGGCGTTGGTGCGTTAGCAGCTAATACCGCTATTGGTACTTATTCCCAAAGTACAGCAATAGGTACGAATGCGTTAAATAGTAATACAACTGGTGGAAACAATACAGCAGTAGGTTTGAATGCGTTAAATAGTAATAAAACTGGCTCAAACAATATAGCAATAGGTAATTCGGCAGGTAACAGTGGCGCTCAAAGCAATCAAAACTGTACCTTTTTAGGTGTTGGTACAGGTAATTCACCAAGTAGTACCTCATATACCTATTCATCGGCAATAGGATGTAG
>Ga0209358_10003133_pt1 | contig 12297 bp, 9 predicted proteins | sample LauGreFa1BDMLBSN_2_FD_187574 | JGI IMG/M metagenome (GOLD analysis project Ga0209358, IMG submission 187574) | Freshwater lake microbial communities from Lake Michigan, USA - Fa13.BD.MLB.SN (SPAdes) (version 2) | ecosystem: Environmental > Aquatic > Freshwater > Lake | place: Lake Michigan, USA...
GGAGGGACGGAGAGACGGAGGGACGGGGAGAGCGGGAGAGGGGGGCAGCCAGGGGCGAGGCGAAGCGGGGCTCGGCGGGGCGGGACGGGGAGTGTGGCGGGGCGGGTGATCGGGGCGAGAGGGAAGTGGGTGGCGGGGCACGGAGGGTTCACGCTTCAGGCGGCCCGCGCGCGTGACGATAGAACCGGGGCATGACCGTCGAAATGGCCCTCACGCGCGATGCGATCCTCCACCACGCCCAGACGTTGCCGGCGGCGCCGCAGGTGCTGGGCGGGCTGTGCGAACTGCTGCAGGACATCAACACGGACCTCGACCAGATCGCCGACCAGATCCGCGTGGATTCGGCGCTCGCGGCGCGGGTGATCCGGATGAGCAACAGCGTGGGCTACAGCGGCGGCGAGCCGGTGGCATCGGTCGACGAGGCGGTGGCGCGGGTGGGTTTCGCGGAAGTCGTGCGGCTGGTCGGCTTGGCGACGGTGGGCGGGCTGGTGGAGCGGGCGCTGCCGGTTTACGGCGTGCAGGCGGACAAGTTGCGCGAGTCGCTGCTGCTGCATGCGCTCGCGGCGGAGGCGCTGGCACGGAGCCTGGGGATGGAGTCGAATTCGGCCTACACGGCGGGCCTGTTGCGCGGGCTGGGCATGATGGTGCTGGACCGCACGAGCCGCGGCCGGGTGGCGTATGAGGCCGGGAGTTTCGCGAACTACGCGGAGTGGGAGGCGGCGTGTTTCGGCGTCACGGCGACGCAGGTGACGGCGACGTTGCTGAAGGAGTGGCGATTTCCGGCGGAGGTGGTCGCGGCGCTGGAGGAGCACCTGGCGCCGCAGACGAGCGTGCTGGCGCACGTGCTGAATCTCGCCGGCGCGGTGGCGGCGTCGCGGGGCGCGGCGCTGCCGGGCGAGACGCCGCACTGGGCGGTGACGTCGGAGAAACTTGCCGTCGTCGGCCTCGATGACGCGCAGTGGGGCGACCTGGTGGCGGCCGTGACGACGACGTTCGAGCGGCAGCGCTGTTCGCTTTACTGAGCGGACCGGAACGGCGGGGCGGCGGGTTGGCACCGTCCCGGCGCCGGGTTGCAGCGGGCCGGCGGCGGCAGTCCGGCGGGGTGCGGGCGCGAACCGCGCGCGGGAGCTTGCGGTGGGCGGGGACGCGGGGAACATTCGCGCCCACTCCCACTCGAAACTGCCATGCTGCTCCGCTGTTTTCTTCCCCTGCTCGTGCTCGCCTTGCCGCCGTCCGGACGAGGGGCGGAGGCTCCGAACGCGGCGACGCGGCCCGCGACGGCGGAGGAGCAGACGGTGCTCAACACCCTGCTCCACAAAATCGCGGAGGATTTCAAGCGGTGGGCCTACACCGAGCACCGGGTGATCCGCGACGGGAAAGGGAAGGTGAAGTCGGAGCAGATCGTGCGGCACGATCCCTCGAAGCCCTACGCCGAGCAATGGGTGCCGATCAAACTCGACGGCAAGGAGCCGACCGAGCGCGACTTGGCGAAATTCCGCCGGCGGGGCGAGCAGAGCGATCCGGCGCACCCGAACGCGGCGCGGAAACGGCAGCCGCCCTCGCTCGGCGAGGCGATCGACGTGAGCAAGGCTTTCATCGCGTCGGAGACGGCGACGCACTGGGTGTTCGAGATCCCGCTGCTGAAGTTCGGCAACGAGCGGTTTCCGCCGGAGAAATTCCAAGTGTTGGCGCGGGTGAAGAAAGACGGGCAGCTGTTGGAAAACATCTCGCTGCTGCTGCGGGAGTCCTTCCGCTCGAAACTGGTGGTGAAAGTGAAGTCGGGCGACGCGAGCCTGGATTTCGTGCAGGTGAACCCGAAGTTTCCGCCGACGCTGGTGAAGATCGAGGGCGACGCGGCGTGGTCGATCCTGTTTGTGGGCGGCGGCGGGGCGGTGGAGCTGACGCGGACGGAGCTGAAGCACGTGAAGCCGTTCGACGAGCGGTTCGACGTGCAGATCGGCACGCTCAAAGCGATCGACTTCTAGCCGGCCGGGGCGGCGTCCGGGCCGGCCGGCGTTGCCGGGGCCGATCCCGACGCAGGGCGGGGAGAGCGATGAATTTCGCTAAGTCCGGACGCGAAACGTGCCGAGAGAAGGGGAGCGCACGCGCGCTCTCCACCATGGCAATCTCCCGCGACACGATCCTCTCGCTCGGCAACAAACTGGCTCCCGCGGCCGCCACCTTCAGCCGCTTGCGCACGCTCCTGCTCGATCCGGAGGTAGACCTGGACGAGATCGTGAAGGTGATCCGGCTCGACCCGGCGCTGACATTCCACGTGGTGCGGATGAGCAACAGCGTGTTGTTCGGGCTGCGCGACCGCGTCGACTCGCTGGACACGGCGGTCGGGCGCGTGGGGCTCGGCGAAGTTTTCCGGTTGGTGGGGTTGGCGGCGACGCAACAAGTCTGCCAGCGCGACCTGACGACGTATCGGATGCCGGCGTCGCGGCTGTGGGAGAACGCGGTGGCGACGGCGGCGGCGGCCGAGTTGCTGGCCAAGCGGGCCGGGCGCGACCCGGGACTCGCCTACACGGCGGGCCTGCTGCGGACGGTGGGCCGGGTGATCATCGACGGCGCCGCGATGGGCGCGGTGTATCCGGGCGAGCGGGAGTGGCCCTCGGTCGCGGAGTGGGAGAAGCAGACGTTCGGCATCACGTCGGCGGAAGCGACCACGCTGCTGCTGACGCACTGGCGCTTCCCGTCGGAACTGGTCGAGGCGGTGGCGGGACATTTCGAGCCGCTCGGCGCGGACGGGGCGAACCTGAGCGCGTGCGTGCTCAATCTCGCGTGCGGCGTGGCGGCGCGATTCGGCCTGGATCTGCCGGGCGAGGAAGGCGACTGGCTCTGCACGCCGGCGAAACTGACGCTCGCGGGCGTGAGCGAGGCCGATCTCGAGGAGTGCGCCAACCGGGCGCGCGCGCACTACGTGTTGTTGTGCGCGACGGTGGCGTGACGCCGGGTTGAGGCGGATCGCCGCGAGGCGGCGGACCGATCAGACGTGCGCCTGCGCGAAGGCGCGGATGGCGGCGCGGGCGGAGGCGAGGCCGTTGCGACGGGTGGGCGAGAGGTTTTGCAGCAGGCCGAGGGCGTCGACGGGATCGATGTCGTCGGCGACGATGGCGGCGGGCGTGCAGCCGGCGAAGACTTCGCAGACGAGGGCGACGAGGCCGCGGACCAGCGGGGAGTCGGCGTCGCTGCGGAAACGGCAGACGCCGTCGCGGAATTCGCCGACGAGCCAGACGATGGAGATGCAGCCGCGCACGCGGTGGGCATCGTCGCGGAGGTCGGCGGGGAGCGGCGGATTTTTTTTCGCGCGGTCGACGAGGAGCGCGAGGCGTTCGTGCGGATCGTCGACATAGGAGTATTCCTCGACGAGGGCGGCGAGCTGGGCGGAAGGCGACGGCGACACGACCGCCACCGTGCGGGTGCGAGCGCGCGGGGCAAGTCCGGTGAGACGCCGGGCAGCGACGAGTCGGTCGGTCCCGGGAGGCCAAAAAAAGGGCCGGCGGGTGAGGCCGGCCCGGAGCAAGGGCGAAGGGAGGCGCGGGGCGCGCTCAGTTGTAGAACATCGCTTCGTTGCTCTGGAAGAGGGCGTGGGCGAGCTTGGTCCAGGCGTCGAGGGGCGTCTGGTTGTCGTAGACGCCGCCGACCTGGGTGTTGAAGCGGGCGTTCTGCTGCTTGCCGGCCTTGGCCTTGGCGGCGGCGATGCGGGCCTCGCGGGCGTTTTGCTTCGAAGCGGGCAACTCGGCGGTGAGCGCGACGTCGGTGCCGGTGGGGTTGGACTTCACGTATTTCAGGCCGATCTCGACTTCGCGCTGGGTGGGCCAGCGTTGGAAGATGGCGAGGTAGAGCAAGGTGACGCGCTCGTGGTCGTTTTTCATTTCGGCGAAGGCCGGGCGGTCGACGAGTTTGCGGGCGGTCTCGATGACCATGGGGCTGTTCATGAGGAACAGGGCCTGTTGCGGCACGAGGGTCTCATAGCGGCGGCCGGAGGCGACGTCGGGACTGGGGAAGTCGAACTGGGTGAGCAGCTCGGGCGGGTTGGTGCGGTCGATCATCGTGTAGACGGCGCGGCGCTTGGCGAAGCCCTCGCTGCTGATGGAGATGGGGCGGCCGCCGTAGGTGCGGTCGAGTTCGCCGGTGATGGCGAGGAGGGAGTCGTGCAGTTCCTCGAAATCCATCCGGCGGAGGTTGTAGCGCCAGAGGAGTTTGTTGTTGGGATCCTTCTCGGCGTAGAGCGGGTTGTTGAGGCTGCTCTGCTGGTAGGCGGCGCTGAGGACGATCTGGCGGTGGAGGGCTTTGAGGGACCAGCCGCTCTCGACGAAGGTGGCGGCGAGGTAGTCTAGGAGCTCTGGGTGGGTGGGCTTGGAGGACTGGTTGCCGAGGTCGTCGGGGGTGTCGACGAAGCCGGTGCCCCAGTGCTGCTGCCACATGCGGTTGACCATGACGCGGGCGGTGAGGGGGTTCTTGGGATCGGCGATGGCGAGGGCGAGCTGCCAGCGGCCGGAGCCTTGGTTCCACGTCGGGCGCTTCTTGGGATCGGGGGAGAGGATTTCGAGGAAACGGCGGGGGACGATCTCGCCCTTGTTGCTGACCTCGCCGCGGATGAGCACGGGGTAGTCGCGGAGCTGGCGGGCGGGGGCGTCGACGACGGAATTGGCGCGGGAGGGGGCGCCGGGGTGGGTGGCCTCGAGGGTGGCGATGTCGCGGTAGAGTTCGCGCTCCTGGCGCTGGAGCTGTTGGCGCTTCATGGGGTCGATCTTGGCGGCGACGGCTTTGGTCGCGCCCTTGCCCTTGCCGCCGGCGTCGCGGACGGCTTTGCGGAACTCGGCGTCCTCCTTCTTGTGGTCGGCCTCGCGCTTGGCGAGGGCGGCGGACTTTTCCATGTAGTCGAGCAGCTCGGCGGTCTGCGGGACTTTGGCGGCGAGGGTGGGCAACTCGGCCGGGACCTGGCTGTTGGCGAAGACGCCGTAGATGGAATAGTAGTCCTTGGTGGAGATCGGGTCGAATTTGTGGTCGTGGCAGCGGGCGCAGGTGACGGTGAGGCCGAGAAAGGCCTTGGTGGTGACGTCGATCTGGTCGCCGATGATGTCGTCTTTGCGGCCGTTGAACTGGTTGCCGAGGGAGAGGAAGCCCTGGGCGGCCATGAGGCGGCGGTATTCGGGATCGCGGTTGGCGTTGACCTCGACTTTGGGGAGCTGGACGGCGGGTTCGTCGGCGACGGCGGAGGCGGCGGGCTTGGCGGCGACGTTGGCCGAGGAAGAACGGGCGGAGCCGGTGGAGGCGGACGAGGGCTTGGCGGTCTTGGCCTGTTTCTCGAGGTAGGCGGCGAGGTAGTCGCCGGCGAGTTGGGCGATGATGAACTTGTCGTAGGGGAGGTCGGCGTTGAAGGCATCGATCACCCAGTCGCGGTAGGTCCAGGCGTGGGGGAAGCGGTTGTCCTCTTGGCGGGGGGCGTCGCCCTTGGTGTCGGAGTAGCGGGCGACATCGAGCCAGTAGCGGGCCCAGTGTTCGCCGTATTGCTGCGAGTTGAGGAGGCGGTCGACGACCTTGGCGAGGGCGTCGGGGGATTCGTCCTTGGCGAAGTTCTGGACGTCGATGGGGTGGGGCGGGAGGCCGATGAGGTCGAAGTAGACGCGGCGGATGAGGGTGGCCTTGTCGGCGGGAGAGTTGGGCTTCATCCCGTTGGCTTCGAGGCGGGCGAGGACGAAGTTGTCGATGGGGTTCTTGGCCCAAGTGGTGTCCTTGACGGCGGGGACGGCGGGTTTTTGGACGGGTTTGAAGGCCCAGTGGTTCTTGCCGACGCCGGCGTAGGCGGGGTTGTCGGTGCCCTTGATCTCGAGGTTGATGCGGGGATCGGGAGCGCCGCGTTTGACCCACTCGGTGAGGATGGCGATCTGGTCGTCGGAGAGTTTCTCGCCCTTGGGGGGCATCTGGAGGTCTTCGTTTTTGTAGCGGATGGCCTCGATGAGGAGGGATTCCTCGGGCTTGCCGGCGACGAGGGCCGGGCCGGTGTTGCCGCCGGCGAGGACGGCCTCGCGGGTGTCGAGGAGGAGGCCGCCGCGGGCCTTGTCGGCCTCGGAGCTGTGGCAGTTGTAGCAGTGTTTCGAGAGGATGGGGCGGACCTTGGACTCGAAAAATTCAAGGTCGGCGGGAGCGAGGCCGGCGACCTTGGGGTGGTTGGCCGGCATGGTGGCGGCACGGGCCGCGGGGGTGCAGACCGCCAGGAGCGTGGCGGCGACGGCGAGCGCGGCGGCGACGGTGCGGACCGGGGCGAACGCAGGGCGGGCGGCCGCGGAAACGGCGGCGGCCGAGGGAAGCGGGGGGCGCATGGGGTTTAGGCGAGGAGGGGCTTGAGGACGTTGCCGGCGACGTCGGTGAGGCGGAAGTCGCGACCGTTGAAGCGATAGGTGAGCTTCGTGTGGTCCATGCCCATGGCCTGGAGGATGGTGGCGTGAAGATCGTGCGGGTGGACCTTGTCGGTGACGGCGGCGCCGCCGAACTCGTCGGTCGCGCCGTAGACGGTGCCGCCCTTGATGCCGCCGCCGGCCATGACGACGGAGAAGGCCTTGGCGTTGTGGTCGCGGCCGGGGTTGTCGTAGCCGTTGCGGTCGCGGGTGGGCTTGCGGCCGAATTCGCCGCCCCAGAGGACGAGGGTGGAGTCGAGCAGGCCGCGCTGCTTGAGGTCGGAGATTAGGGCGGCGAGCGGGCCGTCGATCTCGCCGGCCTTGGTGGCGAGGCGGGTCTGGAGGTCGTTGTGGTGGTCCCAGCCCTGGTGCCAGACCTGCACGACGCGCACGCCGCGCTCGACCAGGCGGCGGGCGATGAGGAGTTGTTTCGCCTGTTCGCCGCCGCGGCCGCCGCCGGTGGTGACGCCATACGCGGCGCGGACGGACTCGGGCTCCTTCATGATGTCGAAGGCATCGAGGGCCTCGGCCTGCATGCGGAAGGCGACCTCGTAGGATTCGAGGCGGGTCTCGAGCGCGGCGTCGCGCTGGAGGTTTTTCGCGTGGAGTTCGTTGAGCTGGTGGACGAAGTCGAGCTGGCGGCGCTGCTCGCCCTTGCTGACGTAGGTGTTGCGGATGTTTTGGATCATCTGCGGCACCGAAGGCGCGGCGGTGTTGATGCTGGCGCCCTGGAACACGCCGGGGAGAAACGCGGAGGCGTAGTTGGCGGCGCCGCCGGGCGGGAGGCCCGCGCCGCGGAGGGCGATGAAGCCGGGGAGATTTTGGTTTTCGCTGCCGAGGCCGTAGACGAGCCAGGAGCCCATGCTGGGTTTGGCGATGCGGAGCGAACCGGTGTTCATAAACACCGTGGCGACCTCGTGGGCGGGGATATCGGTCCACATCGAGCGGACGACGGCGAGGTCGTCTGCGTGCTGGGCGGTTTTCGCGAACACCTCGCTGACTTCGAGGCCGCTCTGGCCGTATTTCTGGAACTTGAAAGGCGAGCCGAGGGCGACGTCGGGGCCGCCGGGGATAGATTTGCCGTTGAGGCGGGTGAGGGTCGGCTTGGGGTCCCAGGTATCGAGGTGGGACGGGGCGCCCTGGGCAAAGATGTGGATGATGGACTTGGCTTTGCCGGGGAAGTGCGAGGGCCGGGGCGAGAGCGGGCCGGAGGCGGGGACCTTGCCCTTGGCGGCAGGCTGGGCGGCGACGAGGTCGCGGGGATCGAGCAGGCCGGCGAGCGAGAGGGCGCCGACGCCCATGCCCATGCGGCTCAGCATCTGGCGGCGAGTGAGAAAGTAGTCCTCGAGGTTGGTGGAGACGCCGGTGCAGCGCGCGTGGTCTTCGGGGCAGAAATGGTCGGACGACTCGTGTTGGTGGGACATGGGGACGTGGGGAGGTGGAATGAAGCGATCGTGGGTGCGCACCAAGACGCCGGGGCGCGCGGGCGGTTTCACCGGGCGACCGGGGGCAGATGGAAGGGGCCGAGCGAGCAAAGTGGTCGGCGTGGGCGTGGCAACGCCAGAGCGGACCAGCGGACGCCGTAACTTGCTTTGACCAACGCCGGGGCGGCTCTCAGCGTCGCGCGCCATGCATTTGGACCCCACCCCGGACGCGGCCCCGAAGAAGCGCGACACCCTCTACATCCAGGTCGTGATCGCGATCGCGCTGGGTATTTTCATCGGCTGGCTGAAGCCGCAGTGGGGCGTGGCGCTCCAGCCGCTCGGGGACGGTTTCATCAAGCTGATCAAGATGATCATCGCGCCGATCATCTTCTGCACGGTGGTCGCGGGCATCGCGGGCATGGGCGACCTGAAGCGGCTCGGCAGCGTGGGCCTGCGGGCGCTGGGCTATTTCCTCACGCTCACGACGGTGGCGCTGATCATCGGGCTGGTGGTGGCCAACGTCGTGCGGCCGGGCGACGGCATGCACATCGACGCGACGAAACTCGATACGAAGCAGGTCGACGGCTACATCTCGCAGGGAAAAGCGCAGAGCACGACGGCGTTTCTGCTGAACATCATTCCGAAGACCTTCGTGAGCGCGTTTTCCGAGGGCGAGATCCTGCAGGTGCTGCTGCTGGCGCTGCTCTTCGGCTTTGCGCTGGCGCGGATCGGCGAACACGGCCGGCCGGTGATGGAGATGGTCAACCAGATCGCGCGGGTGATGTTCGGCATCGTGTGGATCGTGACGCGGCTGGCGCCCGTCGGGGCCTTCGGGGCGATGGCGTTCACGATCGGGAAATTCGGCATCGGGTCGCTCGTATCGCTCGGCCAGCTGTTGATCACGGTCTACGTGACGTGCGCGCTCTTCATGGTGATCGTGCTCGGCGGCGTGGCGCGGGCGGCGGGTTTCCGGTTCTGGCGCCTGCTGCGGCACATCAAGGAGGAGATTTTCATCACGCTCGGCACTTCGTCGTCCGAGGCGGCGCTGCCAGGCCTCATGCACAAGCTCGAGCGTGTCGGCTGCGCGAAACCCGTGGTGGGCGTGGTGGTGCCGTCGGGCTATTCCTTCAACCTCGACGGCACCTGCATCTACCTGACTTGCGCGGCGCTCTTCCTCGCGCAGGCGACCGACACGCCGATGGGGCTGTGGGATCAAGTCGGACTGCTGGCGGTGATGCTGCTCACGTCGAAAGGCGCGGCGGGCATCACGGGCAGCGGTTTCATCGTGCTGGCCGCCACCATCTCGACCACGGGAAACATCCCGCCGGCGGCCTTGGCGGTGATCTTCGGGATCGACCGGTTCATGTCGGAGATCCGCAGCATCACGAACCTGATCGGCAACGCCGTGGCGACGCTGGTGATCGCGAAATGGGAAGGCGCGATCGACGAGAGCAAACTGGGTGATATCGCGGTGAGGAAATCCTGACCGAAGTCGGCGCGGACCGAACGCAGGGCGGCGGCACGGACGGGAAGTCGCGGGATGAAGCCGGGCGACCGCGCGCGCCGCCGCCGCGCGCGGTCACGGGACGAGGGCGATATCAGCGGGCGGCGGCGTTGGCGGCGGCGCGGGGTTGCGCGCACCGGCCGTGGGTCGGGCAAGCGGCGCAGCGGCAGGCGCGGGCGGAGGCGGCGGCGGGTGACGACGGCCCGGGTCGGGAAACCGTCGCGGGCGCGGTCGCCGGGCGGAGCGGGCGGTAATCGGCAAGCCAAGCGGGGCCTGGGCCGGCGCCGCGGTTGGACGAGTCCTCGCGGTGGCGGAGGCCGGTGAGGCGCTTGATCACGGCCTCGAGGCGCGGCCAGAACCGGATGCGCTCGAGGACGGGGTTAACGAGGTTGGTGATCGGGCAGTAGAAGGTGTTCTTCGGGTCGGTGTGGTGGAGGGCGTGCTGGCGCGGTGTCTGGAGAATCCGGATACGCTGGAGGAAAGTGACGACGGGGCCGTTTTCGGCGGCGGTGCGGTGGGACCATTTGTGGACCTGGTTGGCGTTGGCGGCGACGACGAGGAAGAGAACCAGCTGCCAGCAGAGGAGGTCGAAAGCCCACGCGGCGGCGAGCACGGCGGCGCAGAGGAGCACGAGGTCCCACGAGCTTTGCCACCAGGAAAGTTTGGTGAAGTGCCGCGGGTAGTGGTGGTGGACGATGTTGGGTTTGATGAGGAGCGGGCCGACGATGGGCGTGTGCTCGTCGCCGTAGGCGTCCTCGAGCCAGTGGACGATGCCGGCGACGAAGTCGGCGAGCAGGACGAGACCGAGCGCCTGGGCGAGGTTGAGGAAGAGCGTGCGCATGGGACGGGATGGGTTGGGCGCGCCGGGGAAATCCGACGCGGCGCCATCGTAGCGGAACGCGTCGGCGGGCGTGATTTGATAAACCTGATGCGGCGCATCGGAATTAACGATGGGGCCGGCCGGGAAAGAACGTTGCGCGGATGCGCGGGCGCAGGTGTCGTCGCGGCCAACGATTCCGGCGACCGATGAACGTCCACCACCTCGAACTGTTCTACTTTGTCGCGAAGCACGGCGGGATCAGCGCGGCCGTGCGGCACATCCCCTACGGTATCCAGCAGCCGGCGGTGAGCGGGCAGATCCGCGCGCTGGAGGAGAACGCGGGGGCGCGGTTGTTCGAGCGCAGCCCGTTCCGGCTGACGCCGGCGGGCGAGAAGCTGTTCGCGCACGTGCGGCCGTTTTTCGAGGGGCTCGACGCGGTCGCGACCGAGCTGCGGGCGGGGACGAAGCCGGAGCTGCGCATCGGGGCCTCCGAACTGGTGCTGCGGGACCACGTGCCGGCGGTGATGCAGCGGGTGCGCGAGCGGCATCCGAAACTGCGGCTGACGCTGCGGTCGGGCTACCAGACGCAGCTCGAGGCGTGGTTGCGCGACGGGGTGATCGATCTCGCGATCGGCCCGATCGACGCGCGGCCGCCGGCGCGGCTGCGGCAACTGCGGCTCGCGTGGGTGCCGCTCGTGCTGCTGGTGCACCGGCAGTGGCCGGTGAAGGACGCGAAACAACTGTGGGCCCAGCGCAAGGTGGCGGAGCCGCTCGTGGGGCTGCCGGCGACGACGGCGGTGATGAAAAATTTCCAGCGCGGCCTGAAGAAGCGCGGAGTCGTGTGGCCGCAGGCGGTCGAGGCGACCTCGATCGAACTCGTGACCTGCTACGTGGCCAACGGCGAGGGCCACGGCGTGAATCTCGCGATCTCCGGGGCGATCCGGCACCGCGACGTGCGGGTGGTGCCGCTGGAGGGATTCGAACCGATGACGATGGGAGTGCTCTGGCGCGGCGAACCGTCGGAACTGCAGCGGATCGCGATCGGCGAGGTGCAGCGCTATGCGCGCGCGACGTGGCCGGAGTGGGCGATCGCGGACGAACTGAAATAACTACGCGGGCGCGGCCAACGGCGGGAGCGGAACGTCGAGCGAGGCAGCGACGGCGCGGAGCAGTTCGGCTTCTGGTATCAGAATCCGGCCGTCGGCGCCGACGGTCGCGGCGGCCGCGGCCAAGGTGCGTTGTTTGATCGGGAGGCTGGCTTCGGCGAGTTTCTCCAGCGCGGCGTCGAGGGCCGCCATGTCGGCGGACGGTGCGAAGACCAAGCGCCCCCCGAGCAGCGGAAGATATTGCGCGCCGGCGGCGAAGGCCTGCGCGGCGAACGCGGGGTCGGACACGGCGGTGCGGGCCAGCACGGAGAGGACGACGGAAATCTCGGCGGCGAGCGGCTGGAACGACTGGTAACGGACGATGGCGGCGCCGGGGTCGCGGCCGAGGGCGAGCGTGCGCACGAGGAGCTTTTGCAGAGCGAACTCGAACGGCGACACGCGGCCGTCGGCATGGACGAGTTCGTCGAGCGTGCCGAGGAAGCGGTCGAGATCCGCGCCGCCGAGACCGCGGATGACGGGCAGGGCGAGCTGCACGAGCGGCAGCCGGAGCTCCGGGCGGAGTCCGGCGAGGTGGGGCAGCAGGGTCGAGTGCAGCCGCGCGGCGTCGGCCTCGCCGAGGTGCGAGCGGAGCAGATCGAGTTGACGGGCGCGGGCCGGGGCGTCGTCGGCGAGCAGCAGTGCGCAGACAAGGAGCGGAGCATCGGCGCGCGTGTGGGCGGCGTCGAGGAGAGGCTCCGGGGCGGATGCGAGCAGCGTGCGGGCGTCGGCGAGTTGGGCGGGCGTGAGTGTGCCGGCAGCGGCGAGGGCGGCGGGAGCAGCCGAGGGCGGAAGGGGAAGCGGCGCGGGGCGGGAGACCGGGGCCGGGGCGAGGCCGGCGGACACGAAGGACTCGCGGGCGACGTCGACGACCTCGGGCGGCTCGAACGGACGGCCGTCGAACGACGGATCCACGGCGCGGATACGCTCGTCGAGCGGCGGGTGCGTGGCCCAGAGGCCGCCGAACATCGAGCGGAAGCCCTGGGCGAAAAAGAAGTGCCCG
>Ga0209358_10003134_pt1 | contig 12296 bp, 7 predicted proteins | sample LauGreFa1BDMLBSN_2_FD_187574 | JGI IMG/M metagenome (GOLD analysis project Ga0209358, IMG submission 187574) | Freshwater lake microbial communities from Lake Michigan, USA - Fa13.BD.MLB.SN (SPAdes) (version 2) | ecosystem: Environmental > Aquatic > Freshwater > Lake | place: Lake Michigan, USA...
TGAACACGAAGCTGGTATTGTAGAGGCCGCCTTGAATTTGAGTGGCATGCTTGATGATCTTGTCAATTTTGAAGGAGTCAGTTGACTCTGCAGGGAACAGTGTTCCATCCATCACGCCGCTAGACAAAAGTTCAAAAGATTCAGGCGCTGGTTTGAGAGTGACGTTCATGTCCAGCCGTTTGGAGATTTCATTGACCATGCCACCGCCAACGCGGAATTTAAGACCTGAAAGGTCTTCTACGCGGGTAATGGGTTTTTTGGTGTTGAAAATGATTCCTGGGCCATGGGTGAAATAGCCCAATACTTTGACACCTTGGTGCTCAGCTGTGAATTCTGGGTGCTTGCTGGCAACGCGGTTGAAAGCCACAGACAAGGGCTCGGCACGGTCACCCAGGAAAGGGAACTCGGCCATTTGTGTCAGAACAAATCGACCTGGAGTGTAGCCATGAACAGTGAATGAAACATCGACCAAGCCGTTTCTGACGGCATCAAAGGTGCCTGGTGCTGGCGTTACTGCTCGGGGGAGGATGTTGCAACGAACTCGATTGGATGTTTTAGCGGCCAGGTCATCACACCATTCTTTTTGGGAGACAGAAAGGCCGTGGGTGGGGGGCACCCAGCTTGAGACAGTCAAAACGGTTTGTGCTTGTGCCAAGCCGCTGAAGCCAGCGAGTGTTGCCGCTGCCACGGCCATCAATGATTTTTTCATCTGAGTGCTCCATTTAATGGTTACAAAATACAACCGTGAAACCGATTGTTTAGCATTTAAATCTTAACCTGAATTAACCTACCGATTGGTTGGTGAATTCCCGAAGGTAGGATCAGCATATGATCAATGTGGATTTAAAAAACCGGTCTAAAATGCGAACGATCGTGCTTTTTTGTCGACCCCGAGGGCTGGTCAATGAATTTTTGATGCACAATTGACGTTTACGTAACGTCAATGGGATGCGGCCTTTTCAGGCGCTTGAGTTTTGATATCAATGGAGAGCTTTCATGAAAATTCTTGTTCCCGTTAAGCGGGTTGTTGACTACAACGTGAAGGTGCGGGTCAAATCTGATGGCACGGGCGTCGATATCGCCAACGTCAAAATGAGCATGAACCCCTTCGACGAAATTGCTGTGGAAGAGGCAGTTCGCTTGAAAGAGAAGGGCTTTGCCACAGAAGTGATTGCTGTTTCTTGCGGTGTGACGCAGTGTCAAGAAACATTGAGAACCGCCATGGCCATTGGCGCTGACCGCGCTATCTTGGTTGAAACTACGGAGGATTTGCAGCCTTTGGCTGTGGCCAAATTACTCAAAGCCTTGGTTGACAAAGAGCAGCCTGGCTTGATCATTTTGGGTAAGCAAGCCATTGACGACGATTGCAACCAAACAGGTCAAATGTTGGCTGCATTGGCTGACTTACCGCAAGCAACCTTCGCCTCCAAAGTCGAAGTGGTGGACGGCAAAGCACAAGTCACGCGCGAGATCGATGGGGGCCTAGAAATTTTGTCAATCAACATGCCTGCGGTGATCACCACTGACTTGCGCTTGAATGAGCCGCGCTACGTCACCTTGCCTAACATCATGAAGGCCAAGAAAAAACAACTCGATACCTTCAAGCCTGAAGATTTAGGTGTCGATGTGTCACCCCGCATCACCACCTTGAAAGTATCCGAACCGCCTAAGCGCTCTGCGGGTATCAAAGTGCCTGACGTCGCTTCATTGGTTGATAAGTTGAAAAATGTTTCGAAGGTAATCTAATTAAATTAAATTGTGGGACAGACCAAGATTTGCTCTGTCCTCAACTGACCAAGGAAGTTTCATGTCTAATTTAGTCATAGCAGAACACGACAACGTATCGATCAAAGGTGCAACTCTCAACACCGTCACAGCTGCTGTGGCCTGCGGTGGTGATGTGCATGTTTTGGTCGCAGGGCACAACGCCAGCGCTGCTGCACAAGCTGCGTCACAAATTGCAGGTGTGTCCAAAGTAATTCACGCCGATTCAGAAGTTTTCGCGCATGCATTGGCAGAAAATGTGGCCGCTCAAGTTTTGGCTATCGCTGGCAACTACACCCACATCTTATTTCCAGCCACGGCAGGCGGTAAAAATGTATCGCCCCGCGTAGCAGCCAAGTTGGATGTGGCTCAGTTAAGCGATGTGACTCTGGTGCTGTCAGCCGATACATTTGAACGTCCTATTTATGCTGGCAACGCCATCGCTACAGTGCAAAGCAAAGATGCCACTAAGGTGTTGACAGTTCGCACGACAGGTTTTGACCCGGCGGCGGCTTCTGGTGGGTCTGCCAGCGTTGAAACCATTGCAGTCATCGCTGACAGCGGCAAAAGTGCCTTCAAAGGCAGTGAAATTGCAAAGAACGATCGGCCTGAACTCACGGCAGCCAAAATCATTGTGTCGGGTGGCCGAGCCTTGGGCAGCGCAGAGAAATTTGCCGAAGTCATCACGCCCTTGGCTGATAAGTTGGGTGCTGCCATGGGTGCCAGTCGCGCTGCGGTGGACGCTGGCTACGCGCCCAACGATTGGCAAGTGGGACAAACTGGCAAAATTGTAGCGCCGCAGTTGTATGTGGCTTGCGGTATTTCCGGTGCCATTCAACACTTGGCGGGTATGAAGGACAGCAAGGTCATTGTGGCCATTAACAAAGATCCTGAAGCGCCCATCTTCAGTGTGGCTGATTATGGTTTGGAAGCCGATCTCTTTGTGGCTGTGCCTGAATTGGTCAACGCTCTTTGAAGCGATTGATTGAACTTGATTGTGAGTTTGAAAGGCATCCTGTGAGGTGCCTTTCTTTTGTTTGGAGATACAGATGAGTTACGTTGCCCCTTTAAAAGACATGCTTTTCAACATAGAGCACTTGGCCCAAATTGACCAAGTAGCCCAAATGCCTGGTTTTGAAGATGCAGGTTTAGTAACAGCTCAAGCTGTACTTGAAGAGTGCGCCAAGTTGAACCAAGATGTGATTGCGCCCCTGAATTGGGCGGGCGATCAAAATCCATCGGCTTTTTCAAATGGCCAAGTGAAAACCACACCAGGCTTTAAAGAGGCATTCAAGCAATATGGTGAAGGTGGCTGGCAAGGTTTGCAGCATCCGACCGATTTTGGGGGGCAAGGTTTGCCTAAAACCATTGGCGCAGCTTGCGGCGAAATGCTCAACTCGGCCAACATGAGTTTTGCGCTCTGTCCTTTGCTGACAGATGGCGCCATTGAAGCCTTGCTCACAGCAGGTTCCGACGAATTGAAAAGTATTTACTTGGAAAAGTTAATTTCTGGTGAGTGGACGGGCACCATGAATTTGACGGAGCCGCAAGCAGGTTCCGATTTGGCTTTGGTGCGCACACGCGCAGAGCCTCTGCCCGACGGCACCTTCAAAGTGTTTGGCACAAAGATATACATCACCTATGGTGAACACGATATGGCTGACAACATCGTGCACTTGGTGTTAGCCCGTGTGCAAGGTGCGCCTGAAGGCGTGAAGGGTATCAGCTTGTTTGTGGTACCCAAGTTCATGGTCAATGCTGACGGTAGCCTTGGTGCTCGCAACGATGTGCACTGTGTCAGCATAGAACACAAGATGGGTATTAAGGCCAGCCCCACCGCCGTGCTTCAGTATGGCGATCACGGCGGTGCCATTGGTTATTTGGTGGGCGAGGAAAACCGTGGTCTTGAGTACATGTTCATCATGATGAACGCTGCTCGTTATGCCGTTGGCGTACAGGGCATTGCCATTGCAGAGCGTGCTTATCAAAAAGCAGTTCAGTATGCTAAAGATCGCGTGCAAAGCCGTCCTGTTGATGGCAGCATGAACACATCAGCTCCTATCATTCATCACCCCGATGTCAAACGCATGCTCATGACCATGCGTGCCACCATTGAAGGTTGCCGCGCTTTGGCAACGGTCGCTGCTGCGGCCTATGATGCGGCACATCACCACCCCGATATAGAAGTACGTAAGCAAAATGCGTTGTTCTACGAATTCATGGTGCCACTGGTGAAGGGCTACAGCACAGAGATGAGTTTGGAAGTGACTTCCTTGGGTGTACAGGTTCACGGTGGCATGGGTTTCATTGAAGAAACCGGTGCCGCGCAGTACTACCGTGACGCCAAGATTTTGACCATTTACGAAGGTACGACAGCCATTCAAGCCAATGACTTGGTAGGTCGCAAAACAAGTCGTGACGGCGGTCAAACAGCCAAAGCTTTGGCAGGTCAAGTTGAGTCAACAGAAAATGAATTGTTATCGCACGCGCATGAAGATGCTAAGGCAGTGGGACGCAGACTGAAAGCGGCTCGGATGGCATTTTTAGATGCGGTTCATTTTGTGGCGGGTCAAGCAAAAGCCAATCCCAATGATGTGTATGCGGGTAGCGTGCCTTATTTGATGTTGACTGGCAATTTGATGGCTGGCTGGCAGATGGGCCGCGCGATGTTAGTAGCTTTGACGCAAAGTGCACAGGCCAGTGACAAGGCTTTCATGGATGCCAAAGTCATCACAGCACGGTTTTATGCCGATCATTTGCTAAGCCGTGCCCCAGGTGTGCGTGACAGCATCGTGGACGGTGCTAAGTGCGTGACAGAGCTTTCCCTAGAAGCCTTCTAATAAAACCAGCGCATACAGCACTCAAAGATATTCAATCTAACTGGAGACCTCATGTCAAAACTCCCCGCTGCTTTGGCCAATTTGCCCTTTCCGGTCATTGCCTCACCTTTGTTCATTATCAGCAATCCTAAGTTGGTGATTGAACAATGCAAGGCGGGTGTTGTGGGGTCAATGCCTGCACTCAATGCCCGACCTGCAGCGCAATTGGAAGAGTGGTTGATTGAAATTACGGAAACCTTGGCGGCTTACAACAAAGCCAACCCCGACAGGCCAGCTGCGCCCTTCGCCATCAATCAAATTGTCCATAAAAGCAATGATCGACTTGAGCACGATATGGCCATGTGTGTGAAGTACAAGGTGCCCATCATCATTACGTCATTGGGCGCACGCGAGGACATCAATCAAGCAGCACACAGTTATGGGGGTGTGGTGCTGCATGACATCATCAACAATAAGTTTGCACACAAGGCTATTGAAAAAGGCGCTGACGGCTTGGTTGCAGTCGCAGCGGGCGCTGGCGGTCATGCTGGCGAAAAAAGTCCCTTTGCATTGATCCAAGAAATTCGCCAATGGTTTGATGGGCCTGTGGCCTTGTCTGGCTCGATTGCAAGTGGCGATGCTATTTTGGCGGCACAGGCCATCGGTGCAGACTTTGCCTACATTGGCTCGGCATTCATTGCAACCCATGAGGCCCGTGCAGCCGACGACTACAAGCAGGCCATCGTTGACTGCAACTCTGACGACATTGTTTACAGCAATTTGTTCACGGGTGTGCATGGCAACTACTTGGCGCCATCCATTAAGTCGGCTGGACTCGATCCTGCCAACTTACCGGTATCCGACCCCTCCGCCATGAATTTTGGTGGTGACGCCAAAAAAGCTTGGAAAGATATTTGGGGTTGTGGCCAGGGAATTGGTGCCATCGATGCAGTGGTCAGCACGGCAGACCTAGTTGCCAAACTGAAGCAGCAGTACGCTGCAGCACGTGCTCGCTTGGCTCTCTAATTTCAAGAGCGTTCAGCTTGAAGTCTGAACGCTTAGAGGTCATCGACCTCTTTAAAGCTTGCGCTTGTGTCCTCATTGTGTGGCACCATTTGGCGCTTTACAGCCCTATGTCTTTTGTGATGGCAGAGTGGTTGCCGTTGATTGAAGTGTTTCTTCTGAATTACGCGCTGATGGCGGTACAAATTTTCTTGGTTGTAAGCGGGTACCTGAACGCCAAGTCTTGGGCCCAGGCAGTCCCACAATCTGCGTTTGATTTTTTCTTACGAATATTATTGCGTTATCAAAGATTGGTCATCCCTTTGTTAGCAGCCTTGAGTGTGACAGTTGCTATCACAGCGCTTGTTCGCCCTTACTTTAACCATTCTTCGCTTTCCAATTCGCCTTCATTGATGCAAGTTCCTGCGCACATTTTTTTGCTGCAAGATATTCTTGATCTGGAAGCTTTTTCTGCAGGCGTTTGGTATGTTGCAATTGATTTTCAACTTTTTGCAATGGCGATGGTATGTGCTTCGCTTGCACAGACATGGCAAGTTATTTCAGGCAAGGGTTCTGTCGTGCGCAAGGCATTTGGCTTTTGGGTGATTCTCACCTTGTGTTCAATTTTTGTGTGGAACCTGAATCCCTTGGGTGAAATGTGGGGTCCTTATTTCTTTGGTGCTTATGGTCTAGGTTTGTGCATTGGAGCGTGGCGCTATACCGATATCAAATTAAGCACGAAAAATCTAGGGTTGCTGATTCTCTTTTGTGGCCTTGTTGCTATTGCGTACCAACCGCGAGCCAGACTGCTGGTGGCCATTGCAACAGCTACTTTGCTTTGCTGGTATGAGGCAAATGATTGCAAGGCCATTCAGTGCCTTCAACTCAAGTGGATTTGCGAACTCTCTAACGCTTCATACGCCATCTTCCTCATTCACTTTGGCATCAGCTTGCTGGTAAGTGCGGTGGTCTTTAATTTCTGGCCCGAAGATCAAACAGTCAATGCTATTGGCTTATGGGTTTCATTTGGGCTCTCAGTTTGGGTGGGGCGATTCATCCACCTCTACATTGAAACGCCAAAACCCACTTGGACGCGATGGTTGAAGTGGGTCACCACGTTTGTAGCAACCTGTATGGGTATTATGTTATTTGGCTGAAGCCACTTGACTGTCGTTGACCTTGCCTTGGATGTAGGCAAGCGCAGCTTCTACCTGGTCAATCAAGATCAAGCAGAGATCGCCACTTGTAAGTCGGGCCAATGCTGTGTCGATGGCATTGAACTCGCCCTGAATGTCTTGAACATATTGGGTTCGGATAGCACCATTGAGGCCATCGCGTAGCAGTTGAATGACTTCGCCATCGCTTCGGCCGCGTTGGCATGCATCTTGGTACAGAATAACTTCGTCAAAGGCTGTTCCCAAAATTTGAGTTTGGTCACGAATGTCTTGATCACGGCGATCACCTGCACCACTGATGACCACCACTCGCTTTTGGGCAGGCATGTTGTCAACCGCTTGAACCAAAGCTTGAATGGCATCTGGGTTATGACCGTAGTCGGCGATCAAAGTGGCACCCTTGTAATCGAACACATTGAATCGACCAGGAACGCCTTGAATGTCACTGATGAATGTGGACAAGCCTTGTGCAATGGTGTCCCATGACACATTGAGGGCCCAAGCCGCGGCTACAGCAGCCATGACATTTTCAGTTTGGAAGCCAATTTGTCCCTGTCGGGTTAGGGGGACATCGCTGAGAGGTATGCGGAAATATTTCTTGCCTTGTTGTGCAACGATGTTAGCGTTTTCTGTGTAAACCACTCGCTTGCCTTGAGCCCGGTGAGTGGCTAAAACAGGATGGTGTGGATCGAGTGCAAAGAATGTGACATCGCCAGGGCACATTCGTGCCATCATGGCCACTTGTGGATCGGTTGCATTCAGGACGGCCATGCCGTCGCTTGCGACATTGAGCACAACGACACGTTTTAAGACCGACAGATCTTCGACTGTGGTGATGTAGTTCAAACCTAAGTGATCACCAGAGCCAATGTTGGTGACGATGGCAACTTGGCAACGATCAAAAGCCAATCCTTCGCGCAGCAAGCCACCCCTGGCTGTTTCAAACACGGCAGCATCGACATCGGGGTGCATCAGTACATTGCGCGCACTGCGCGGGCCACTGCAATCGCCATCGTCAATTTGACGACCGTTGACATACACACCGTCGGTGTTGGTCATGCCGACGCGCAAATCATTGGCTTTGAGCAGATGCGCTGTCAGGCGCACAGTGGTTGTCTTGCCATTGGTGCCTGTGACCGCAATGACTGGAATGCGACCGTTGTCCCCGTTGGGGTACATGTAATCAATGATTGCTTTGCCAACATTCCGACCTTTGCCAAATGAAGGGCTGATGTGCATTCGCAAGCCAGGTGCAGCATTGACTTCAACAATGCCGCCATTTTGTTCTTCAAGCGGCTTGAGAACTGATTCGCAAACGACATCCACACCACAAATATCAACGCCTACCATTTGGGCTGCGACCACGACACGAGCTGCCACTTCGGCGTGAACATCGTCCGTGACATCGGTGGCCGTGCCGCCAGTGGACAAATTGGCGTTGTTGCGCAAGATGACGCGGCGACCTTTTTCAGGAACTGAATTAGGCTCCATATCTTGCAACTTCAAGCGGCCGATGGCAATGTCATCAAACTTGATTTTGGTCAGTGAAGTGGAATGACCGTCACCGCGGCGTGGATCTGCATTGACTTTGTCGACCAATTCTTTGACCGTATGGATCCCATCACCGACGACCAAGGGTGGTTCACGTCTGGCCGCCGCAACCAATTTGTTGCCGACGACCAGCAAACGGTAATCGCTGCCAGGCAAGAATTTTTCTACCAAAACTTCGCCATATCTGGAAGCCGTTTCGTAGGCTTGGTTAAATAGTTCGCGCTCGACAATGTTGACCGTGACGCCCTTACCTTGGTTGCCGTCTTGAGGTTTAACCACAATAGGAAGTCCAATGCTTTGTGCAATCTGCCAAGCGTCTTCTAAGTTCTTGGCAGGCCGTCCGATGGGAACTGGCACGCCTGCAGCCAACAGCAATGATTTGGTGAGATCTTTATCCTGCGCAATGGATTCGGCAATGGCACTGGTGGTGTCTGTTTCTGCCGCTTGTATGCGCCTTTGTTTGCTACCCCAGCCAAATTGAACCATGCTGCCTTCAGTGAGGCGGCGGTAGGGGATGCCTTTTAGAATCGCAGCATCTACGATGGAACCCGTGGAAGGCCCAAGGCGGACATCTTCGTCCAAATCTCGCAATTCAGTGAGGGCTTGATTTAAATCAAAGGCTGCATGCGATTTAACAGCTTGGCACAGTTTCTCTGCCCAAGCCAGAGCCAACCTGCCAACATCTTCTTCGGTGTATTGAACAACGACTTGGTAGACGCCTTCTTCTTCGGTGGCCGTGGTGCGGCTGAATGTGATGGGACAGCCTGCTTGATTTTGCAGACTGAGTGTGATTTTTTCCAAGGCATGGGCCATGCTGGCAGGTTGACCTGGGCGCGAACCTTCCAGCGGCCCCACTGCGGGAAAAATTCTTCTCAGTTGCTTTTCAAACTCATTGCCGGGCATCATCTCCCGCTCTTGCGACTCGCAACTCACAATGGCTTCGATGCTCGTTTGTCGGCTCCATAAATTGGGTCCCCGCAAAGCTCGAATTCTTGATACTTCCATGAAACTTGATCCTGGTTGAAGCGAGTCTTGCAGTCTTGAATTGAATGAATTGGCAGTCAGCGATGACTTAGTGTGCGCCAGGGCTTTGGCCAAAACTTTTGATGCCAGCTCTGATGAGATCGGTCTGAATGCCAAGAGCCCATGCGGCTGCAGCGGCTGCTAAGACTTCAATGCATTGGAGGTGCTTATTTTTAAAAACTTTATCGATAGCAGGCAATTGGCGATTCAAGGCTTCTATTTCATGATTCCCTTGGGCCAAGACCAAATGATTTTTGCGCCAGAAAACGACACGTCCGTTTTCACTGCGGTGTTGAACGATACGGGGGTGCTCTTCAGAGCTGGCGAAGTAAGTGACTTCGCCATCGCAATACTGAGCAAGCTTGACAACTTCTTCGTCTTCCGCGTTGAGCACGGCCATACCTTGGGATAGCACGACGTCCATTTGTGTTCTGACCACATTGGGCATTTGTTCATCGCTTTGAATGTACAAATCTTCAAGTCCTGCTGCCTTGGGCATGGATGTGATGACGCCGACTTGACAACGGTCGTAGGGCAAGCCCTCGGACAACAAGTGCCTTGCGGTGGTTTCAAAGACGGCAGCTTGAACGGATCGATTGATGAGTAGGCGTTGCGCTGATTCCCATTCCATGTCGCTTTGCGCATGCAGGCAACGTTGGCCTAAAAACAAGCCTTTGGCCGAAGAGAGGCCTGTTTGTAATCCTTGCAGGTGCAGCAGCCAAGCAATGAGATGGCTAGTGCCAGTGGTATTTTCTTGGCCGATAAGTCCGACCACCGGGATGCGAGGTTCTGAATTTTCAGCAAACAAATGTGCTGCAATGGCTTTGCCCACAGGTCTGGCTTCGCCAGTTGCAGGCTTTAAGTGCATGAGCAGGCCGGGGCCAGCGTTGACTTCCACGATAGCGGCGCCTTGGGCCTTCATGGGTTTGGAAATATCTTGTGCAACCAGGTCAACGCCAGCAATGTCCAAGCCCACAATGCGGGCGGCAAGAGCGGCCAACTCGGCCACATCGGGATGAACCAAATCGGTCACATCCATGGCCATATTGCCGGTGCGCATGATCAACACATGGCGGTCTTTTTCAGGAATACTCTGACCCGTTAGACCTTGTCGTTTGAGTTCAAGCACTGCCGTGGTGTGATCTTTGAGGCGAATGGTGTCTAGCGGAAAATCCTCTTCTTCGCCGCGGCGAGGGTCTGAGTTGATTTGGCTTTCGATCAATTCTTCAACGCTTTGAATGCCATCACCCACGATGCTCGCCACTTCACCTTTGTTGGCGGCCACCACTTTGCCACCCACCACCAGCAAGCGATGTTCATCACCCAATATATGTCGCTCAACCAACACATCGGTGCCTTCAGCCTCGGCCAAATGGTAGGCCGCTTCAATTTCGGCTTGAGTTCTGAGCTCAAGTGATACACCGCGAGCATGATTGCCATCGACGGGCTTGACGCAAACCGGCAGGCCAATTTCTTGGGCGGCTTCCCATGCTTCTTCGGGTGAGCCAACGTTACGGCCCTCTGGCACTGGCACGCCACAGTTGGCGAGCAAACTTTTGGTCAGGTCTTTGTCTTTGGAAACTCCCTCGGCAATGGCGCTTGTTTGGTCGGTTTCGGCTGTCCAAATGCGGCGCTGATTGGCGCCATAACCGAGTTGAACCAAGTTGCCATCGTTGAGGCGAATTGAGGGAATGTTGCGATCAGATGCAGCATCCACAATACAAGCGGTGCTGGGTCCAATGCAAAGGCGATCGACCATTTGGGTGAGATCGGCAATGACTTGTTTGACGGGGTAGGGGCGGTCTTCGATGGCTGCCATGACCAGATCGCGGGCGGCTTGAAGGGCGGCGCGACTGACCGTTTCATTGCGGGTCCGGATGACCACTTTGTAAATGCCCCTGGGGCCTGCCTCTCTGGCTTTGCCGAAACCAGTTTGCATCCCGGCTCGGTTTTGCAACTCTAGTGCCACGTGCTCCATGATGTGGCCTGGCCAAGTGCCCTCGGTGAGCCTTTGCAAGAAGCCGCCTCTTTCGCCAACGCTACAGCGGTGCTCTATGAGCCCGGGGAGCATATTTTGGAGCCGCGCGTTAAAACCGGGGAGGGTGTTGGACGGGAAGTCTTCTAAATCGCCAATGTCGATCCAAGCTTCTAGGACGGGGCGGTAAGTCCAAATATTCGGACCCTTCAGGTGGGTCATGCGAATAAATTTGATTTCTTTAGAACTCATTTTCGTGCTTTTCACAATTCTGAGCGAAGGCACGGAGCGTTTCGTGTCCGGAGATACAATGGCCGGCCAGTTGCAGCACTGGCATGGATCGTCTGATAAACAAGGTGCATGGGCTGTGTCCTGGCCGCTTCTTTTGCTGTTTTTGTTTGCCGCCAACACTGGTTGACTCTTGTTGTTTGAATCTTTATGAACTCCAATACCCATCCTCCCATCGATTTGCTGGGATTGCCGTTTTTTTGGCAGGAGGGCGTGTTGTCTCGAGTTCACCTTGGTGAGAACGTTCTAGCTTGGCTAGAGGTTGACCTCAATGATGAATTAAGCTTCAAAAAAACACTCGTTATTTTGACCGATCAAAGGGTCATCTCTTCGGACGAGGCCCAAAAAAGTTGGAATTTCTGGCAATTGTCCCCAGATCTGAGCCTGCGAGTGCTCGACCACGCCGGTGTGGGCACCTTGGCTCTCTACCAGGGCGGGGAAAGGTTGGAGGCCTTGCGTTTTACGCTGGGGCTTGAAGCGGCCGTTCTCAGATGGAAACTGCGCTTTGAAAACCATCAGCTGAGTCAGATACATGCGGCCTCTTTCTCGGGTCAATCTTTGGTTTCTCAGCCTTCTAATGATTCAGACTGGTCGGAGCCTGGCATCGGTCAGATGCTGCACAGCCTGTGCCCTGTTTGTCAGAATGTGGTGGATGCCTCTGACGAGGAGTGTGCCGTTTGCTTAGAAAAAGACCAGGCG
>Ga0209358_10003135_pt1 | contig 12296 bp, 15 predicted proteins | sample LauGreFa1BDMLBSN_2_FD_187574 | JGI IMG/M metagenome (GOLD analysis project Ga0209358, IMG submission 187574) | Freshwater lake microbial communities from Lake Michigan, USA - Fa13.BD.MLB.SN (SPAdes) (version 2) | ecosystem: Environmental > Aquatic > Freshwater > Lake | place: Lake Michigan, USA...
TTACCCAAAACGCACAGGGCCGGGTGCGATACCGGAACCTGCGTTGTTCGAGCCTGATGCAGTCACCGAGGAAGTGATTCAGTTAGTCGAAAAAATATTCCCTGATCACCCAGGTCAACTTAAAAAATTCGCCTGGCCAGTGACTCGTGAGCAGGCATTGCATGCGCTAGACGTATTTGTCGATACGCGGTTGACCTCGTTTGGTCAGTATCAAGATGCGATGTGGACCAATACGCCGCTGGGTTGGCATTCACTGCTATCGACAGCATTGAACCTGCATTTGCTGAATCCGCGAGAAGTGATTGAGGCGGTGGAGCAGGCCTATCAGCAGGGCAAGGTGAGTTTGGAAAGTGCTGAGGGATTTATTCGTCAGGTGCTGGGTTGGCGCGAATTTATTCATGGTGTGTATTGGTTAGATATGCCGCGTATGAAAGAGGCGAATCACTACCAAGCAGAGCACGATTTACCGGCGTGGTTTTGGACCGGTGAAACGGATATGGCCTGTATGCGAGACAGTTTGCAACAGACGCTGGAGTGGGGCTATGCCCATCACATACAACGACTGATGGTGATTGGAAATTTTGCGACACTGGCTCAGCTATCGCCGCAACAAGTAGGCGACTGGTTTTTAGCGATTTATGTCGATGCGATTGAATGGGTTGAATTACCCAACACGGCGGGTATGGCTTTGCATGCCTGCGGTAGTCGATTTACCAGTAAGCCGTATGTAGCGAGTGGCGCTTACATTGGCCGCCAGAGTAATTACTGCGGCTCATGTAAATATGATCCCAAGGTGCGTGCGGGTGAAAACGCCTGCCCTTACAACACGCTGTACTGGAATTTTATTGATCACCATGAAGCGACCCTGTCATCAAATCCACGTACCGCCTTGATGACGAAGAATTTACAAAAGTTAGATGCTAAGGAGCGAGAGCGGGTGAAACTGCATGCCCAGCAGATATTGGATACGATCGATACTTTGTAGCCCCATGCTGTTTTGCGCAAAGATCATTATCAAAATAGTCATTTATCATCAAAGTCAGTGCTTGCTTACTTGATTGCTCAATATTTTTAAGCCATATTCGCAATCGTACTGTCACTCTTTGTTGGTAAAATTCTTACATTCAACAAATCTGGCCATCACCTATGCTGTATCCCGAACTCTTTCGCTCGCTGGAACAAGTACGCTGGAACATGGAAAAAGATATTCCATGGGATCAGTTCGATGCCAGTCAATTATCGGATGAGCAGGCACAAACCATACGGATGAATGCAATCACCGAGTGGGCGGCCTTGCCAGCTACCGAAATGTTTTTACGCGATAACCGACATGACAGTGATTTTTCCGCGTTCATGTCCGTTTGGTTTTTCGAAGAGCAAAAACATTCATTGGTATTGATGGAGTACTTGCGACGTTTTCGTCCTGAGTTGGTCCCGACCGAAGAAGAATTACACAACGTGCGTTTTGAATTTGACCCAGCCCCCCCATTAGAGACGCTGATGCTGCATTTTTGTGGCGAAGTGCGATTGAATCACTGGTATCGCTGCGCAGCGGATTGGCACACCGAGCCCGTCATTAAACAAATTTACAAAATCATTAGCCAAGATGAGGCGCGTCATGGTGGCGCTTATCTGCGCTACATGAAAAAAGCGCTGCAAGAATCAGGCGATAGCGCACGTGCGGCGTTTTCTAAAATTGGCGTATTGATGGCGTCTGCGCGTCGTACTGATAAGCCCCTGCATCCCACGAATTTGCATGTGAATCAAGCGCTGTATCCTAACGATACGATACAGAGTCGATTGCCGGATCCTGATTGGTTAGAGGGATGGCTTGATAAGCAAATACAGTTTGATGGCGAGTGGGAAAAGAAAGTGATCGATCGCATACTGCACAATCTGTCACTGTTGTTTGAGCGCTCGTTTGAGTCGGTTCAGGATTTGAATCGCTACCGAAAAGAGGCTAATGCTAGGCTGGTACCGCAAGCCAGCCCAGCGATCTAATTGCTTAGTGTTTGTGTTCTTCGTGACCATGGCCAGAGCCATGCTTGCCGTGAGCGGCAATGTCCATCACGTCGACTGACACTTCAACAGCACCCGCTTTACGAAAATTCAGCGTCAGCGGAAATTTGTCGCCCGCCTTTAAGGGTTTTTTCAGTCCAAATAGCATCACGTGAGGGCCTTGACCAGGTTTCATGCTAATCGTGTTTTCTGCTTTTAAATCGACGCTGTCGACCGCACGCATCTTCATCACATCGCCTTCCATGCTCATCGTATGAAGCTCAACACGCTCAGCGATCGCTGCACTCGCCGACAATAAAGCATCATCTGCTTTACCTTTGTTGGCGATCTGCAGAAAGGACGCACTGTTGGGCATGTTGCCCTTGGTGGCGCGAGCATGCGCATGTTCAATCACGAGATCACCTGCCTTGACAACTTGGGCTTGAGTACTGGCTATCAACAGCAGAGAAAAAAATCCTACAACGACGTGTTTAAGCATGGTGAATTCCTAGTGTGAGTAGCGTTGGGAAAGCAAAATTATAAGTCTGCTGGCATTTAGGTTCGAGGTTAATTCAGCCACCACCCGCGAAATCATTTTGGCGCCACGCTTCATAGACCGTGATAGCAACCGAATTGGAGAGATTAAGGCTGCGATTATCAGGTCGCATGGGTAATCGTATGCGTTGCGCAGAGGGGAAGGAGTCGCGTAATTCTGGATTCAGGCCGCGCGTTTCAGAGCCAAAAACAAACACATCACCAGGTTGAAAGTGGGTGCTAGAAAAGAGCGCTGAGCCGTGGGTAGTCAGAATAAAAATGCGCAAGGGATCCGGTTGGGTGGCTGCCATAAAAGCGGACCAATTTGCGTGGACTTGCATGTCAGCGTACTCGTGATAATCCAAACCGGCGCGGCGCATTTTTGCATCGTCCAAAGGAAAGCCTAAGGGTTCGATTAGGTGTAGTACCGTTCCTGTGTTGGCGCACAAGCGAATGATGTTGCCGGTGTTGGGAGGGATTTCCGGTTCAACTAATACGACATGAAACACAGTGTTCTCCGCTAAAAAAACTCAACGTATGGGTGTTCGTGCAACGACAAAATTCGTCACGTGTGCGGCGCCGTGACGTTTGAGGCAATCAGCTAATTCATTTAGTGTATGACCAGTGGTCATCACATCATCAACAAGCAGGATACGCTTGCCGACAATGAGTTGACTGTTTTGTACTGCGAATGCGTTGCGCATGTTAACCCGCCTTTGATGCACAGGTAGGGAGGCCTGTGTTTGAGTATGTTTAACACGCAGACAAACATTAGTCGCCAGCGGCAGTTTCCAGTGCTGCGCTAAGGCGCGTGCAATTTCAAGCGACTGATTGAATCCACGCTCAGCCAATCGGTCTAGCGAAAGCGGTACGGCGATGATGAGATCAGCGGTGTGGCGTGGTACAGGTAGCTCGCTCAAGAGACGACCGAATGCTTTAGCCAGTGGTAATTTTGCGTGGAATTTTAAAGCCTGCAGTAACTGATCTATCGGTGGCGCATAGTCGCTAGCTGCGAAGGTTAAATCAAATGCCGGGGGGCGGGCTAAGCAGCTACCGCACTCCGTAGATTGGCTACATTCGGGTAATCGAATCGCACAACAAGTGCAGCGTGCAGCGTAGCTGTTAGCGTATTGCTTACAGCAGCGAGGGCAAATTGCATCGTGGCTTTTACCGCCGCATAAAGTGCAGGCGCTAGGCATAAGTTCATCCAGCATTCGAAGTGCGAGTTGTCGCAGGCGCAGTATCGAGTTCGGCGAAGCTTTAGTCATTTGCATAATTGATGTTGACGATGGGGTCTGTGAAGAAATAGGCCCTGCGGTACACTGGCACCTTACTTCTTTCGCATCTGATGTTTTTACTTTGATGCATTCCATGCCGGATAAATCTCGCGACAATCAATTCAGTGCACCGATTTCTGTGGCGCGCGTGCAGCGGCTTTTTGCACAGCCGCTGCGTTGCGAGCCATCGCAATTTCTTCGCAGAGAAATTTCCGGCCGCATGTTTGAGCGGCTATCGCTGATAAAAATTCAACCCGAGCGTGTGCTCGATGCAGGCTGCGGTGAAGGCGATGATTTGATGGCGCTGGCGCAGGCTTTCCCCGCGGCGGATCTGCTGGGTATCGATATTTCACCCAACATGCTGCAGACAGCGCGTGATCGCAGCGTGCAATCGTATTCACTGATGCGCAAGTTATTTAGTCGCTGGAAATTAAATGCTTTTCAGCGCTCGCCCATCGCTTTGACCTGCGCCGAATTCAGTGAGCTACCTTTGGCGGCGGCTAGCGCGAATTTGTTGTGGTCGAATCTGGCGTTGCACTGGCATCCCCAGCCGCATAAAGTCATTAGGGAATGGGCGCGCGTGATGCGCGTCGACGGTTTGCTGATGTTCAGTGCTTTCGGGCCAGATACATTTTTGCAGCTGAAAGAGGCGTATTCCAGCCTGAGTATTCGCCCGCCGGTGTTGCCATTTGTTGATTTGCATGACTATGGCGACATGTTGGTTGAGGCTGGCTTCGCAGATCCGGTCATGGATATGGAAAAGCTGAATATCACCTATTCATCAGCCGATAAATTACTTTCCGATGTGAGAGCTTTCGGCGGGAATCCAATGCCAGAGCGCCCAAATGGATTGTTTGGGCGACAGCGCTGGAATGCCTTGAGTAACGCGCTAAATCAGCAAAAGAGCTCAGATGAGCAAATTTCACTTACGGTTGAAGTGATTTACGGCCATGCGTTTTTACCAAGGCCCAAAAAGACTCGAGCCGGAGAGTCCATCATTGAATTCAAAGATAGGAAGATTTAAACCGACAGTTTGAAAGAAGACTAAAGAGTTGAGGCTTTAAATGCTGGGTATATTACTTGGCTGCATTTATGCTTTTGCCTTATACTCCTCGGGCTTTATTTGTCCCTTATTGCAAGTATTTACTGGTCTGGTGCACTGACATGCCTACGCGAGAGTGGATTTCTAAGAAAAATTGCTCGATTGCTCCGAAGCAGCTGTTCAAAGCGTATTTGGCCTTGTGTTCAGCATCATTTCTGGTTGCGTTGTATTTTATGGTCTACGGCGCTTGGGTAATTATGTTGTTTGCAGTGCTGGAGATGTTGGCGGTGGGTTGTGCATTTGTGTATTTCGGCCGTCATGCGGGAGACAAAGAGTCCGTCGTTCTCGGTGATGATGGATTAGTGGTCGAATTGGTTGAAGCGGAACGCGTTCACCAAGTTCGCATGGATCCGCGGCGAACGCGAATCGAGATACCGGCTCTGCGACATCGTTTGATTGCATTAGAAGCGAATGGTGATCGGATTGAAGTGGGTCGATTTTTGACCGAGCGCAAGCGACATCAGTTTGCACAAGAATTACGCAGTGGGTTGATGGATTACCGATCCGCCACCGCAGCAGTTTGAACTAATTTACAAAACAGAATTTCAATCAGGCTTTTGAGGACCTTATGAAACACGCGAAGCACCTACTCTCCTCGCTATTAATGGCTACTGGACTTTTGATGTCTGGTTCCTCGTTGGCAGTGAACGACATGACTGGTGGGCCGGCAGTGCATCAGCTGAATTTCCAATCACCGGTCACTGCTATTGCAGCCGACATCTATGAGCTTCATGTTTGGATGATGGTTATTTGCGGAGTGATTTTTGTTGCTGTGTTTGGAGTGATGTTTTATTCCATTCTTAAGCACCGCAAATCTGTTGGTCACAAGGCGGCTAATTTCCACGAAAGTACGACGGTAGAGATTGCTTGGACAGTGGTGCCGTTCATTATTGTTATTTTGATGGCCTTGCCAGCGACAAAAACTGTGGTGGCAATGAAGGACACATCCAACGCTGACATCACGATCAAAGCGACTGGGATGCAGTGGAAGTGGGGCTACGATTACCTTAAAGGTGAAGGTGAAGGGGTTGCATTTCTTTCTGCGCTAGCGACTCCTCGTGAGCAGGTTCGCGGTGAAGCGGCCAAAGGCGAGAATTATTTGCTGGAAGTCGATCATCCTCTAGTTGTTCCGGTCAACAAAAAAATCCGTATAGTCACCACTGCCAATGATGTGATTCACGCTTGGGGCGTGCCGGCATTCGGCGTGAAACAAGATGCGATCCCTGGTTTTGTGCGTGACACCTGGTTTAAAGCAGAAAAAATCGGCACCTATCGCGGTAATTGCTATGAGTTGTGTGGCAAAGAGCATGCATTCATGCCTATCGTTGTTAAGGTGGTAAGCGAGCAAGACTATGCAACATGGGTAGTTCAGCAAAAGACAGCTATGGCTTCCAGCGCAGACGATCCGAATAAGACCTGGGCAGTGGCTGATTTAGCCGCGCGCGGTGAAAAAGTGTACGCAGCGAATTGCGTTGCGTGCCATCAGGCCACTGGTAAAGGTGTGCCAGGTGCCTTCCCGGCACTGGACGGATCACAAGTTGTCAATGGTATGCAAGACGGACAGATCGCGATTATGTTGAACGGAAAAAATGCTATGCCTGCATGGAAAGCCACTTTGTCCGACACTGAGATTGCGGCTGTTATTACCTACACACGGAATAGCTGGAATAACAAAGCATCCGACAATATTGTTCAGCCGGCCGAAGTGCTAGCTGCGCGTAAGTAATCGAGAAATCAGGAGAAACAGATGAGCACAATGGATCACGCCCACGGTCACGCTGACGATCACGCGCACGACGATCATCATCCTCATGGATGGCGTCGCTGGTTGTACGCTACCAATCACAAAGATATCGGTACGCTGTATTTATGGTTTTCTTTTGCCATGCTGCTAACAGGCGGTGTGCTGGCCCTCGGCATTCGTGCTGAGTTGTTTATGCCAGGTCTGCAGTTGTTTCAGCCTGAGTTTTTCAATCAGTTGACCACCATGCACGGCCTGATCATGGTGTTTGGCGCGATCATGCCGGCTTTCGTTGGCTTTGCTAACTGGATGATTCCACTCCAGATCGGCGCAGCTGATATGGCCTTTGCTCGGATGAATAATTTTTCGTTCTGGCTGTTGCCACCTGCAGCTATTTTGTTGGTAACTTCTTTCTTGGTGCCAGGCGGCGCGACGGCAGCGGGCTGGACTCTGTATGCACCGTTGAGCACGCAGATGGGCATCGGCATGGACATGGGTATTTTCGCCATGCACATCATGGGCGCTTCTTCTATCATGGGTTCGATCAATATCGTTACGACGATTTTGAATATGCGCGCTCCTGGTATGACGCTGATGAAGATGCCTATGTTTGCGTGGACATGGTTGATCACTGCGTATCTGTTGATCGCGGTAATGCCGGTGTTGGCTGGCGCGATCACGATGACGCTGACAGATCGTCACTTCGGTACCTCGTTCTTCAATGCCGCCGGTGGTGGTGACCCTGTGATGTACCAGCATATTTTCTGGTTCTTCGGTCACCCTGAGGTGTACATCATGATTTTGCCGGCGTTCGGCATCGTTTCTCAGATCATTCCAGCGTTCGCTCGTAAGCCGCTGTTTGGTTACGAATCGATGGTTTACGCTACATCCTCAATCGCGATTTTGTCGTTCATCGTGTGGGCGCACCACATGTTTGCAACGGGTATGCCAGTGACAAGTCAGCTGTTCTTTATGTACGCAACCATGCTGATTGCTGTGCCAACAGGCGTGAAAGTGTTTAACTGGATCGCGACTATGTGGCAAGGTTCAATGACCTTTGAAACGCCGATGCTGTGGGCCGTTGGTTTTATTTTCGTCTTCACGATGGGCGGTTTTACAGGGTTGATCCTCGCGATTACTCCAGTCGATATTCAGCTGCAAGATACGTACTACGTCGTGGCTCACTTCCACTATGTGTTGGTTGCAGGTTCCTTGTTTGCACTGTTCGCCGGTTTCTATTACTGGGGTCCAAAGTGGACAGGTTTCATGTACAACGAAACGCGCGGCAAGATCCATTTCTGGGCGTCGTTGGCGACCTTTAACGTGACCTTCTTCCCTATGCACTTCCTGGGCTTAGCGGGTATGCCACGTCGTTACGCTGATTACGCTGCTCAGTTCACTGACTTCAATATGATTGCTTCCATAGGCGCATTTGGATTTGGTCTGTCGCAGGTGTACTTCTTGTTCTTCGTGGTGTTGCCATCGATTCGTGGTGGTGAGAAAGCAGCCGACAAGCCATGGGAAGGCGCGGAAGGCTTGGAGTGGACTGTTCCTAGTCCTGCACCATTCCATACGTTTGAAACACCACCGACGTTCAAGTAACTATCGATTCCGGCAGCCTGTGCTGCCGGTGTCGCTTATGAGTTGTATTAGCCGCAAGGATTTATATGTCTGAGCAGAGTAATTCAAGTAGTTCAGGTAATTCACGCAACTTGCGCACAGCGTTGATCCTGTTATCCGTAGCGGTCGTTTTTTTTATTGGCGTGATTATCAAACATTCGCTGCTGCGTTGATTTATGACGGCAACTGAAGAGGCGCCTGGACAGCGTCGTCAACGACGCAATGTGCGTATGTTGGGCAAGCTGGCAGTCGTGGTTCTACTGATGTTTGGTTTTGGTTACTCGCTGGTGCCTTTGTACAAAAAGATATGCGAGCTAACAGGCATTAATGTGCTCGCTGTGCAGGAAACTGTGAATGTGAAGCCTGCCAATACGCAGGTAGATACTAGTAGAACAATCACGGTGGAATTCGATGCGAATACCACCGGACCATGGCGGTTTAAGCCTATGGTGAGCAGTATTCAGGTACACCCCGGTGAGATGGCTCAGGTGGTGTACGAAGTTGTAAACACGCAAAGCAGAGCGATGGAAGCGCAGGCAATCCCGAGCTATGCCCCGCAAGAAGCTGCAGCGCATTTTCGCAAGCTGGAATGTTTTTGCTTTAAGCAGCAAACGTTAGCTCCGAATGAGCTGAGGCAAATGCCGGTCAGTTTTTATATTGACCCCGCGTTACCGAAGAATGTAAAGACGATTACTTTGTCGTATACCTTCTTTGAGGTTGGGGCCAAGGGTAAGTCGAGCTGAGAGGCAATAGCAGTGGACGATTTGAAGCAAGCAACGCAGCGCAAGATGTCATTCGGTGCGACAGTGAAAGCGGTACTGTGGTCATTCTTCGGTGTGCGTAAGAAAAGTGGATTCGAAGAAGACACACAAAAATTGAATCCGCTGCACGTCATCATTGCGGGTGTCATTGCAGCGATATTGTTTGTATTCGCGCTGCTAACCTTAGTAAAAATAGTAGTGGCAAAGTAGGCTAAAAAATTAATAAGCCATTCCTGCAACAAGAGTATTTTTTTGAACACTGTAATCAGGGGAAGTCGATGAGCACTCAACAAGGCCAAGCGCCGTATTACTTCGTACCGGGTCCTTCCAAATGGCCAGTACTGATGGGCACCGCACTGCTGGTGACGATGGCCGGCGCATCGGGCTGGGTCAATGGCTATAGCTTTGGCAAGCCTTTGAACCTAATTGGTATTTTGGCGGCGCTGACCGTGCTGTATTTTTGGTTTGGTGATGCCATTGCCGAATCTGAAGGCGGCCTGTACAACACGCGCATCGATACGTCGTATCGCTGGAGCATGAGTTGGTTTATTTTTTCTGAAGTCATGTTCTTCGGTGCGTTTTTTGGTGCCCTGTTTTATGCGCGTTCGATTTCGATGCCGTGGCTAGCTGATCTTGATCATAAATTTTTATGGCCTGATTTTGCGGCTAACTGGGGTAACACGGGCCCTGCAGGCACCATCGAAAAATTCGAAACGATGGGTCCGTTTCTGGTTCCAACAATTAACACGGCATTACTTCTGACGTCGGGTGTGACATTAACCATCTCTCATCATGCATTGCGCGTGGGTGACCGCAGTAAGACGGCTATCTGGCTCGCAGCCACGATATTGCTGGGTGCGATTTTTATGGGCTTTCAGGCTTATGAATATCACCACGCCTACACTGAGCTCAATCTGAAACTGACATCGGGTATTTACGGATCAACCTTTTTCATGCTGACAGGTTTTCACGGCTTCCACGTGACCATGGGTGCGATTATGTTGTCGGTAGTTTTGTACCGTGTGATGAAAGGCCACTTCACAGCGGACCATCATTTTGCGTTTGAAGGTGCTGCGTGGTACTGGCACTTCGTTGACGTGGTCTGGCTCGGCTTGTACGTTGTGGTGTACTGGCTGTAAGAAACAAGGCATAAAAAAAGCCGCACTTCGGTGCGGCTTTTTTACTGGCGCGACGTGGTTTTAATACATGATGCCTGTGGGTTGTATGTAGCCTAAACGATGAGCGACCAGTAATAGTAAAAACATCACTATAGAAAATCCTACTCGCAAAGCTAGGGCGTACACGGTGCGATTACTTTTTCCCTTGTCGCGCATCAGAAAAAAAAGTGCAGATCCCAGACTGGCGATGATTAAGATAAAGCCGAGAGCAACAAGAATTTTCATATGGGTAGGCGCATTGAATAGCGCCGCAGCGCAGAGGTCAACTTCAGTAGATAATTAGTACCTTACTTTTACCTACATTCTAATGCGATTAAGCTTTCGTTTCCGATGGGTGCCATTTTTGGCTACTGCACTAGTAGTGGCCGTTGGCGTATCGCTTGGCAATTGGCAGCTAAGACGGGCGGAACAAAAACTAACTTTGCAGCAGCAGATATTGGCGCGCGCTGAATTCGTGCCATTCAATGCGAATTCCTTTCCTCCAGCGCAGGCGCCAGAAGAATTTCGTCGTGTCATAGCTGAAGGCGAATTTATTTCTGCGTGGCCGGTTTATTTAGATAATCGTCCTTATCAAGGCAGGGCAGGGTTCTATCTATTAATGCCGTTTAAATTAGTGGGTAGTGAGCAGTCGATACTGATTATGCGAGGGTGGTTTCCAAGAGATGCCATTAATCGCGAGCATATTCCAACTATTCCTGTGCCCGAGGGTGTGATTCGCCTTGAGGGGCGCGTGCGGGCTTCAACCGGTAAGCTCATGCAGCTAGGCGAAGCGGCTGCTCTACAGCCCGGAGCTTTGGCACAGAATGTGGAGGTCGCAGACTTTGCTTACGCCAGCAAATTATCTTTGCAGACTTTTATAATCGAGCAAACCAACGATACTGCAGATAGTTTGGTGCGCGACTGGCCCCTACCATCGGTAGGTATTGATACACACAAAGGCTATGCCTTTCAGTGGTATGTCTTGGCACTCGTTGCCGCTCTTTTCTTTCTATTGACAGGATTTAAACGTGCAAGAAATTGACACCACTAGCGTTAAGCCGGCCAGCCGTGGCCGCAAGATGTTTTTTCTTGTCTTGGCGATTTGCGCTGCGCCGATGATTTTTTCGTATCTAACGTATTACGTGATTAAGCCCGAGGGCCGCACGAACTATGGTGAACTGATTGATCCACGACAGTATCCAATTCCTGATTTGGGTAGCGCATCAATCGATGGTAAACCTGCGAGTCTTGAGCAATTTAAAGGCAAATGGATATTGCTGCAGATAGATTCAGCAGACTGCCAAAAGGCGTGTGCACAAAAACTGTATTACATGCGTCAGTTGCGCCTAACCCAAGGTAAAGAGATGGAGCGCATTGAGCGTGTATGGTTAATTACCGACGATGCTCCGCTCGATATCGCGCAAATGAAAGAATACGATGGCACGCAGTATTTGCGCGTTGATGCACAAAAATTAGCTGCTTGGCTGCCGGTAGTTGAAGGTACCAAAGCCAGTGATCATCTTTACATGATTGATCCTTTGGGTAACTTGATGATGCGTTTTCCTAAAGATCCCGACGCTAACAAAATCAAAAAAGATATTAGTCGCTTGCTCAAGGCGTCTAGCATAGGCTGATGCTATGTGGATAGCCTTAGCCCTTAAAGGTTTGTTCGTTGCATTAGTGCCCGCGACCTTGGTGTATTTGTCGCGCGGCAGTGATCGCTATCGCAAGCTGGCGTGGGTGATGGTTTTTTTTACGTTTGATTTAATTGTGTTTGGTGCGTTCACTCGCTTAACTGATTCCGGACTCGGTTGTCCGGATTGGCCGGGTTGCTACGGTGAAGCTAATCCTTTTTTAGCTCACGAAGAAATCACTGCGGCACAAACCTTGCAACCCACCGGCCCTGTAACGGTTTTTAAAGCGTGGATAGAAATGATCCATCGCTACCTGGCGATGGGTGTGGGTGTGTTGATCATTGCGACGCTGCTGATTGCATCACGCTTATCAAGGCAACTAACCGATCGTCGCTATTCGCCACGCCTCCCCGCGCTGCTGTTGCTATTTGTTTGTATTCAGGGTGCCTTTGGCGCATGGACAGTCACACTA
>Ga0209358_10003137_pt1 | contig 12288 bp, 12 predicted proteins | sample LauGreFa1BDMLBSN_2_FD_187574 | JGI IMG/M metagenome (GOLD analysis project Ga0209358, IMG submission 187574) | Freshwater lake microbial communities from Lake Michigan, USA - Fa13.BD.MLB.SN (SPAdes) (version 2) | ecosystem: Environmental > Aquatic > Freshwater > Lake | place: Lake Michigan, USA...
GAGTTGGGTGACTTGGTGGGTTTTCCTGTTAAAGAATTCCAAATCCAGAATGCAGAAGGTAAAACTACCTGGATAAATGAATCTCAGATAAATGCAGCAACAGCTAAAGGGTATAAAGTTGTAGATAAAAGAATGTCACATGCTGCTCCTGAGTGGATTCAAGGTAAAGGTGAGGGTGGTTTCTTAGTATTGGATGATTATACTCGTGCGGATTAACAAAATATGCAGTCTAATAGTGTTAGTGTGAATAATTTAACTATCTTTGTGATATGGAAAAATTAAACACACAAACTCTTAAGACAGCATTAAAGAGTATAGGAATCTATAAAATTAAAATTAATGATAAAGAGTACATTGGTAGCTCTTGTAATATTGGTAACAGGTTAAAACACCATTTGTGGTCTCTTGAAAATTTAAAGCATCATAATAGAACAATGCAACACTTATACAATAAGTATGGTAAAGAAGAAATTTATTTTAGCATTGTAGAAGAATGTTCTGATGATATTTTAATAGAAAGAGAAGCTTACTATATTAGTACACTTAACCCTTATATAAATCACATATTAAATCCTCAAACTTTAGTTAGAGATGATGTGTATAAAAGAAGGATAAGTGTTGCTAAGAAAAAAGCTTATGCAAATAGTCTAAAACCTCATAATCTTAAAGCAGTACATAAGTATTCACTTGATAAAGGTGAATATTTGGAAAGTTTTGAATCTTTCACAGCTGCTGCTAAATCTATTAATGCTAAAAGTGTTAATAGTATAAAAGCAGTATGTGATGGAAAACAAACTTCTGCTGGAGGTTATATCTGGTCTTATAATAAAGTTTCTTTAGTATTTTCTAGAGATAAAAAATATAAGTTAGAATCTGTATTACAATATAGTACTGATAATGTTTTTATCAAAAAATGGGAGTCTATAACTGAAGCAAGTAAAGAACTTGGTATCTCTAATATTAATAGAGCAATATCTAAAGGTTTAACTGCTGGTGGTTATAGATGGAAAAAAGCATAAAGTGGTTGGTCCGCAATAAATCATGTGAATTCAGGGAAACTCCAGAGATGGACAATCCTGAGCCAAGCCTTATAGGGATATAAGGAAGGTGCAACGACTAGTGTATGGAGTCTAGAACAGACAGTAAAACACCAAGAGCGCATGACACATAGAAATATGTGATGATATAGTCTGAACTGTGTGTATAATCTAATAATAAAGACACAGAACTACAGGATAAAGAGCCTGTAGGTTAACAAAATGCACCGCTTTATGCAAGCAACAATGGAGATTCTAGATAGACAAGAGTATGTTTCTTGGAAGCTACCTAAGAACTGGCATGTTATCTTGACTACTAATCCAGACAATGGTGACTATAATGTTACTTCTCTTGACGTAGCTCAGAAGACTAGATTTATCTCTGTTGAGTTAAAATATGATTCTGATGTATGGGCTAAGTGGGCTGAGAATGCAGGAATAGATGGTAGATGTATCAACTTTATGTTGATGCACCCAGAGTTGGTAACTCAAAGAGTTAATCCAAGATCTATTACTACATTCTTTAATGCAATTAGTTCTATTGATAAGTTTGAAGATTCATTACCATTGGTTCAGATGATTGGTGAGGGTTCTGTTGGTGCTGATTTTGCAGCAATGTTTACTATGTTTATCAATAATAAACTTGATAGAATTATTTCTCCTGAAGACATCTTGACTAAAGATAAGGATTATGTAATGGGAGCTCTAACAAATGCCGTTGGTAAAGATGATGACTTTAGAGCAGATATCTCTAGTGTTATTGCTACCAGATTGATTAACTATTCACTTGTTCAAGCTGAGAAGGGTTCAGTTCCTGCTGGAGTAATTGATAGATTGGCAATTCTAACTACTGAATGTAATGCATTTACAAATGACCTTAGATATTATATGGTCAAAGAGATAGTAAACGGAAACAAAGTTAAGTTTGCTAAGCTCATGCAGAATACGAATGTGGTGAAGATGGCTATCCAATAAAACAAAGGTGGGCAATCACCACCTTTAAACAAACATTAATCTGATTAAAAACTAAGATGGGGGAAGGTAATGCTTCCCCTAATCTTTATAAATTAAACTATGGAAAAATTTGTTCATATTGATTTGACCAATGGGTCAGAGTATAATAATATACGTGGATTAGATGTAAATATTATAGAGGGTCTAGAAGATTCAGTTTCTACATTTGTAAATTCAAAGGGATATGTTCCTACAAAGGGAGACACAATATATCTATTGCCGGGAGTTAATATCCCAAGAATGAAACTAAAAGACCTTGCACTAAATCTTGGTATCAGAGTAGTAAGAGATCCAGCTAAAGCTACTGTTGTATTCAGTGGTAAGAGTAGTGTGGGTAAACTTACTACATCTACATGGTATTATTTTGCAGATGTAAATACTATTCTTGAAAATGTAAAGAAGCTTTGTAGTGATCAGTATTACATTGATAAATTAGAAACAGCAATATCAAGCACAGGTGCTACAAGAGTTTGTTCAGGTTGGTCAGACATGAGAAATACTCTGTGTAATGGTGATATAAACATTTATGAAAGTCAATATATTTATGGTATTGAACCAGAATATGTTGATACATACAATGCTATTCAGGGTAAACCAATTTATTGTGAGTCAGAGTTAATTACCAATATCAATGGTGATGATTCTACAGTTATAGACTATGATGTTTACAAACAGTTAAAGAGTATGTTTGAAAGCTCTGATGATGACAATCATATCTTAGCTATGGAAATTATGGCTAACTCTCATTATGAGAAAAGTGTGCTGTATTTACTGATGCTAATAAGTGATTTTAGTCATAAAATATCTAATACACATACTAAAAACCATGTAAACTTCAAGTCTATGCTTGCTTATTTTAATTGGATTCCAAGAAATATAAGTAGTCAGTCTGCTGATGATATAATTAAAATAATAGATGGAAAAGGTCTGTTAACTCTAGATATGATTAAGATATTATATAAAGAGTATACTGATGATATTCATAGAAACATTGCTTATGATGAGGTTTTTGAGATCAAAGAAATTACTATTAAACAAGACTATCTTGACAAACTTAATTTAACATTTCTTAACTTAATTAATCCTGAAGAACTTGAGGTTACAGATCCGGTAGATGAAATAGTTACTGATGAACTTATAGAAGCTGCAATAACTAATATTAAGAGAGATGAACTTAAGTCAGAGTTAATAGCTATTGAAGAAGAATTAAGTGCAGACCAGGGGACCCCTGAAGAAGAATCAAATAACAATCAAATAGAAAAAACAAATGGAGATGACTTTGAATGGTTCTGAGGAACTAGAAAAATTCTATAAAGAAAAGTTTTACTTTAGCTACTCTAGCATTAGTAAACTTCTTTATTCTCCGGTAGCATTCTATAATCATTATGTGCTCAACAACAGAGAAGATAGTGTTGGCCCTCACCTGGTAGCAGGTAGGGTCATACACTGTCTCTTGTTTGAAGAGGATAAGTATGATGATTATTTTACAAGCATGCCGGGAAAACTACCAACAGATAGTCAGAAAAAAATTATTGATAATATTTTCAAGACACACTTATCAATAGAAAATAATTCTCTATCTTTGGAGGACTACTCACAAGATATACTTACAGAGCTACTCACAGCTAATCTCTATCAAAATCTTACTGATGATAAAAAAGATAAGTCTATAACAGGAGATTCAAAAAGACTTGATAAGATACTCACAGAGGAAAACAAACAATACTTTAATTTTCTTAAAGAAGCCCGTGAAAAAACGGTAGTAGACCAACCTACTCTAGATGGCTGTAGAGCAAGTGTTGAAGTACTTAAGTCTAATAAAGACATAAGACAATTACTACAATTTGATAGGGCTGAAACAGATGACCACATAGAGGTGTATAGTGAGTTGCAAGTGCAGGTTGACGTGGATTATCTACCATATGGTTTTAAGGGAGTTATAGATAATCTTGTGATAGATAGAGAATCTAAAACAATATTTATCAATGACCTTAAGACTACAGGTAAATCTTTATTAGAGTTTCCTGAGTCTGTACAGTATTATAAGTATTGGGTTCAGGCAATTGTATATGAGAAGCTTGTGTTTCATAAGTTTCTAAAAGATTTACCAGATTTGGCTGAGTGGAAATTGTACTTTACATTTATTGTAATAGACAAATACAACCAAGCTTATCCATTTCAAGTCTCAGCAGAGACAATGGCTATATGGCAGCAAGACTTTGATGAAGTAACTGATATAGTAAAATATCATTATGAAAACAAAGACTATACACTACCGTATGACTTAGTTTTTGGTAATGTAAAATTGTAAACTTTATGGTAATAAATACACTTTATGTAAAATATTTTCAGAAGTCCAAGATATTTTTGTATCCGCTCTTGGGCATTAAAAGAGGTAGTAGTGTTGTTCCAGTTGAAACATTTATCAGCTGGGGTGAGAAATATACTCCCGAGGATGCAAAGCTTATTTGTTTATATGATATAAGAGAGGACGCAGAGTATAGAAACTTTGAAAAAACAATCTTATTAAAGCATAATAGGCTACATGATTATATAGTTTATGAAAATCAAAGTGTATTTGTATTTGATTTCCAGGATTTTAAGGAAGATTGGAATTATTTTGTAAATGGTAAGTACAGCAAACTAAAGGATAGTACAAAGGAAAGAATTCTTGGATTCTTTGAGAGGTATAGCGGCAATTATATTTATATATATAGTTATCTTTATCCTAATAAATGGTTTGAGAGATATGCTGAAATATTAAATGTGGATGTAAATCTGTTAAAAGAGGTGGGGGAACTTTGTAATATCCCTGATTTAGAGAAAGAATGTTTAGAAATAAAAGTTGCAGACTTGGAAAATATAAATATTCTAACTTAATTTGTAAAACTTAAATAACCAACAATGAGTGAAAAATCAATGATGCTGGTACAGTCAAGCTGGCAAGAAAGTCAAACATTTAGATTAATTCCTATTAGTGAATCATGTCCCTATGTAGAATGTATATATGATCCGGGAACAAAAGTTTTTGTTATTATTTCAAAAACTACAAAAGTTACTTTGCACATGCTCCCTAAGTTAGATGAGTATGGTCAAGTAATTACTGGAACAAAAGGCACTAAACAAGAAAGACATAAGATTGAAGTCTTCCAAGAGTTCTATATTGAGGATGCAGTAGCAATAAAAGATCTAATTCATATGTTTGCAGTTAATGCAGATACATTTGAATATGCATCTTTTATGACTGAATCTAAGAAATAAGTAATTTAGGTCACTATGGGGTGGCTTAGGTTGCCCCATGTGATATTATACGGGGAAACAGCTTAACTGAATTAATATGAGACAACACTATGTAATGGACTATTTGTGATTATAAAAATAATTATTATCTTTATAGTCATGAAGACATGTACAAAATGCATCCTTTCTACTTCTATCAGTCCTAAAACACTCATTAGGCTGAGCAATTTTGGTTTACATTCACATTGTAAAAGCTGTTCTAATAAAAGTATGAGTGAATATTATGCAAAGAATCCTGATAAATGCAGGGCAATTGCAACTAAAGCTTATACTAAAAATAAACATAAACATGTATTGAGAAGAAAAGTGTATTCATGGAATAAAACCTATGGTATTGATATTACTCATGATGTATATTTAAAAATGTTAGAAGAACAAGAACATAAATGTGCTATTTGTTCAACTCTTGATACAGATCTTGAAAAGTTATTATCTGTTGACCATTGCCATACTACAGGTAAAGTAAGAGGTTTGTTATGTAACAACTGTAATCTTGCTCTGGGTAATTTCAAAGATAAAATAGAAAATTTAGAAAAGGCAATTAATTATTTAAAACAAAGCATATGAGTAATATAAAATTATTTTTTGACACAGAATTTACAGGGTTACATAAGAACACAACCCTGATTAGTATTGGTATTGTTTCTGAAAACAATAAAACCTTTTATGCTGAACTTACTGATTATGATCAGAATCAAATTGATGAATGGTTACAAAAAAATGTAATTGAAAACTTAACTATTGACATAGACAAATTAGGTAAGTTTGGAGATAATGATAATTGGATTATAAGAGGAGACACACAAAGTATAAAATATTACCTTGAACAATGGTTGTCACAGTTTGATAATGTTGAAATATGGAGTGATTGTCTTAGTTATGATTGGGTATTATTTAATAATATATTTGGACATGCATTCAATATACCAGATAATGTTTATTACATACCATTTGATATATGTACCTTATTTAAAATTAAAGGTGTTGATCCTGATATTAGTAGAGAACAATTCACAGGAATAGTAAATAGCGGTGGTCAGAATGTAACATCTGAATTATTATTAAAACATAATGCTTTATTTGATGCTAAAGTAATTAAAATGTGTTATGATTTATTAATTTCTAAATCAGAATAATATGAGCAATGCTAGAACCCATTGGGTCATGGATTTCGAGACCTTATCCAATTGTTTCATTGGAGTATTTGAGGGAGTAAAATCTGAAGATCAAGAAATCTTTATTATCCATGAGTCTAAGAATGATATTCTAGAACTAGTAACATTTCTAGAAAGAAACATTGCATATGATGAATGGCATGTAAGTTTCAATGGTCTTGGGTTTGATAGCCAAATCACTGAGCACATTTTAAGAAATAAAGAACAACTATTAGAGCAACCTGGCGGTAAAATTGCCAAGTTCATCTATAGAAAATCCCAGGACATTATAAACAGGAGTAACAATGGTGAGTTTCAGGAGTATTCTCCTAGAGACCTCAGCATTAGGCAGCTTGATGTTTATAAACTAAACCATTGGGATAACAATGCTAAGAGATCTAGTCTAAAGTGGATACAGTATACCATGGACTGGCATAACATTATTGATATGCCTATTCATCATACTACTGAAGTTACAGCAGAACAAATACCTGAGATAATCAGATATTGTATTAATGATGTTCAGTCCACTAAGAAGATTATGCATCTCTGTAAGGATCAAATAGACTTGCGTAGAACTTTGACAGATGAGTATGGAATAGATTTATATTCTGCATCTGAGCCAAGGATATCCAAAGAATTATTCTTATTGTTTCTTAGTAAGCAGACTGGTATCAAGAAGTATGAGCTCCGCCAGATGAGAACTAACAGACTAAAAATTACTGTTAAAGATATCATACTACCTTATATAGAATTTAAAACAGCTACCTTTCAGAATCTTCTGAAAAAGTTCCAGGATGTAGTTATATATCCCGGGGAAACAAAAGGTGGGTTTAAATATTCTGTAAGGTATAAAGGTGTACAGACAGATTTTGGTTTGGGTGGTGTCCATGGTGCACGTTCTACTAAAGTATATGAGTCTAATGAGGAGATGATAATAATGACGTCTGACGTTACTAGTTTTTATCCTAATCTTGCTATTAGAAATAAATGGGCACCTGCTCATTTACCAGAAGAAGAATTCTGCAATCTGTATGAGTGGTTCTTTGAGGAAAGAAAAAAGATTCCAAAGAAAGATCCTAGGAACTATGTGTATAAGATTATCTTAAATTCAACTTATGGGCTCAGTAATGATGAGAATAGTTTCTTGTATGACCCAGAGTTTACTATGAGAATTACCATTAATGGTCAGCTTAGTCTTACTATGTTGTATGAGATGATCTGTGAGGAAATACCAAATGCTGTTCCACTAATGCAGAATACAGATGGTTTGGAGACTATGATCCCTAGACACTATGTAGATAAGTATATGGAGATTTGTGAAAGATGGGAAAAGATTACCAATCTACAACTAGAGCACGACAAGTATTCTAAGATTATTTTGGGTGATGTAAATAATTACATTGCTATAACAGAAGATGGTAAGTCTAAGTGCAAGGGCCGTTTTGAGTTTGCTAATCTAGCAATGCACAAGAACAAAAGTTTCCTGGTTATTCCTAAAGCTATCCATGCATATTTTGTGGATGGAATTAAACCCGAGGATTATATTAAATCTAACACAGATATATTTGATTTCTGTGGGGGTGTAAAGATTAAAGGAGACTGGAGCTTTTATCAACACAAGATTGTTGATGGTGAATATTTAGTTGAAAAACTGCAGCACACTATCAGGTATTTTATTTCTACCAAAGGAACCAAAGTTATTAAAAAGAATAACACCGATGGTAGAGAGATACAGATAGAAGCAGGTAAGTGGATGCAATCTTTAATGATTGATTATGTAGAAAAACCATTTACTGAATATGATATTAACTATGATTATTATTTGGACAAGATCAATAAAGAGATAAGAGATCTTGAGCCTATTGTAACACAACTTAGTTTATTTTAATTATGCCAAAGAAAATTGCTGAATGTACAAAGGCGCACTTAGTTAGTGTGCCTCTACCAAATCATGGTGCTACTTATACTGTAATTAGTCACCAATCTGTTATGGATTATGTATATACTGAGCTTGCTGCTGCAGGTTTCAGTGTTGTTCATGAAGAGTATAGATGTACTGCTGATGGACAAATTGCTCATGGGATTTATAAGTTAAACTTTAATAACGATCCTGAGCTGTCAATGATGTTTGCTTGGACAAACAGCTATAACAAACAAGTAAGATTTAAGTGTGGTGTTGGTGGTTATATTAACTTGACCGGAACAACTATGGTTTGTGGAGATATGGGAAGCTGGGCCAGAAAACATACTGGGACTGCTGATGAAGAGACAATTAAAACCATACAAGATCAAATAGCTAATGCACACATGTATTATAACCAACTTTGTGCAGACAAAGAGTCTATGAAGGGTATCACACTAAACAAGAGAAAGCAAGCTCAGTTATTGGGTATCTTGTTTGCAGAGTATCAGATTCTTACTACAGAGCAGGCTAGTATTGTAAGACAACAAATGGACAGACCTAGTCATGTCTATGTAGATAGTAACAGCTTGTGGGCATTCTACAACTTTGTGACTATTGCTCTACAGCATTCACATCCTAAGACTTGGATGGAAGATCAACGTGTCTTGCATTATTTTATTTCAACTGTTAATAACTTTCAACAGTGCAATACACCTGCACAGATAGCTGCACCTGTTCCAACAGATATTACAGCTGAGACACCTGTAGTTAATCCTAATCAGGTAGACCTGGAAGATTTAATTGCTATTGCAGAAGCAGAACAAGCTATGTCAGAAACAATAGTAACTTATACTGATCCGGTTGGAAATACTTTTGAAGCTCCTGTAGTTAATGAGAGTGACCCAGAAGATGAAGAAGAAGATCTAAATGATTGGGTAAATCTTCCAGTAGAAGAATTAGCTAAGCCAGAGGATTTTCCTGGATATGAGCCTGCAGATGACCAAGAATATACTGGTGAGAATGCATCTTATATGAGTTTAGAAGTATCTCCAGAAGATAGAGAACAAGCAGAATTAGATGTTATTAAGTTTGATGAAAAAGATGCATCAGAAGATGCAAATTTAGATGACTTAATATTTAATATTGAAGATGAAGATGAGGATGACTCATCAGATTTCTTCTAAGAGCCTATAGTAAATAGGGTTAATAATCACAAGTAAGATGGGGATGGCTTCGGCTGTCCCCATTTTTTTTTAAATTTACAGTATGAAAGAACAATTAAAAGCAGTGGCTGAGTTCCACAAAGCATTTGGCCAGAAAGATGGTAAGTGGCCAAGACCATTAGAAAGAAATGATTATAATCTTAGACATGCCCTAATGGAAGAAGAGAACAATGAGTACCTAGAGGCTTGTGAGAAAAACTCTCTTGTAGAAATAGCTGATGCTTTAGGGGATCAGTTGTATATCTTATGTGGTACTATTCTAAGACATGGTATGCAAGATGTAATTATAGATGTATTCAATGAAATACAAGCTAGTAATATGAGTAAGTTGGGTCCTGACGGTAAGCCAATTATTAGAGAAGATGGAAAAATATTAAAAGGGCCTGAGTATTTTAAGCCAGATCTTAGTAAATTTATAAACCAACAATATGAAGAAAAAAGTAATGAAGATTAACTTTAATAATGAAGATCTATATATTAGATTTGTTTCAAGTGATCAAAAGTATGTTCTTGTTAGTAAGAAGAAAGAAATTCCAGAACTAGTATTTAAGATTGATATTTGTGATCTTGTAGATGTAGATTTAGATAAACTTAAAAAGTTTAATAAGAAAGGGAAGAAATAATCTTCCCTTTTTTTATCTAAAGAAACTTGATTCAAATGCTTTTACAGCCTGATCAGGATTGAGTGTGTTACCTGTTATACCCATTAATTTTAAGAAATAAGCCCAAGTTTTGCTATCACCTTTTTCCCAGGGACCAGTTTTTCTTTTATAATAATTTGCTTCATCATCAAAAATACCAACAACAAATTGTTTTATAAAACCAAGGAATCTATCAATACTACTTGTTGCTGCTGAGGGAGATTTAACAATCCTCCACAAGTCAGGCCAGCCAACTACAGGCAAATAAGCTGCAGTCTCACTTCTCATTCTCAAGGCTTGATATAACATATAATTATAACCCATAGATTTTTTAAGATCATCATCATCTCCTGCCATAGCATGTAATGCTGCAACAAGTGCATATAGTGCAAGTACAAAACTCACTTCATAAAGAGTTCTTTTGATCTGTGCTTTTTCAAATGAAGTATATCCACTCCAGTTTTTAATGACATTAAATTTAAAATCTCTGAGATCTCTAATAAATGTTTTCCAAAAAGTCACATAGTAACCCTCTGTTGGTGAACCAAGTTCAACATCCATACCCGCTCTCTTAAACCTTTTTTTGTATGACGGAATAAGATATTTTCTATACATTAATGCAAGTCTGCCCAGAGTGTATCTTTGAGCTACTGACTGGTCAAAACTATTATAAACACCATGCATTCTTTTGTTTAATGCATGCAATCTATTTTGTAAATCTAGCTTTTGTTTTTTAGTGTAACTTGTTTTATTATAGACATCTTCCATACCATACTTTTTGTATGCCTGATATAATGTCATTTCTTTACCTGTTGCATTATCAGTTACCTTCTCTCTGTCCATTAGCGCAAACATCATAGCTGTTTGAATTTCATATTCCCCAGCATGCATGTTTACAAACAGAGTATTAGTTCTGAAAAGCTTATTTGCTAATGAACCAGTTATTGTTTGACCATACATATCTTTAAACTCTCCTTGTAAAGGATCAAACTCTTCTATTATTTGTCCTTCTAGAGTTACTGCAACACCTTTTCCAAAGTCCTTAAGAAAATTACCTCCAATTAAATATAAATTTGCTGCAGCTTTACCTTTTGCATAATTTTTAAAATCTATGAATTCTGTAGAGGCAGCCTCAAGAATAACTTGAATATTTGCTTGTAAGTTATTTGCTACACCCTTCATAAGATCAGCAGCCAGAGTTGTCAATGCTGAGTAAGACATGATTGTATCAGAGATTTTTGAAACATTATATCCAAATAAAGTTTCTTTCTTTCTCATTTCACCATATATAATCATATCTATAAAAGCATCTAGATGTAACTCAGAATATGGTGTACCATTTAAATTTATATAGCTTTCATAACCAAGTTTTTTTGCAACACTATCTAATATAGGTTTTCCTTCAGATGTTGTAGCTCTTATTTTTCTACCACCTATTATACTTTTAAGTAACTTAGTCTCTGAGTGAATACCATTAAGTGCTTCAAAATTATTTACAGACTGACTAAATAATAAAACAGATCTTAATAAGTTAAGACTTGTTTCAGATGCGTCCATTGGTTCAATGTATCTAATTGGTATAAGTTTAACAGCACCTTCTCCAGAAAGTGTTGATGTCATAAACTCATAGTCATTTGCAGTAAATTGAAAAGCCTCTTTAAATTCTGTCTTACCAGCTTTAATAATATTATCAATCATCCTCTCACCTTTTGTCTTTAAAACTGAAGGCAAGAAGTATCCTATCCTAGAAAACTCTGGTATTTTATCCTGCTGGCTAAAATATACATCAGTTAAAGCTTTATGGTACTTACCTTTTGCATTTTTGGGAACACCATTTTCATCATACAATGCAGACCATTTTCTAGATATATACTTATTAGATGGAGTTGATAGTTCTCTCATATATACTAAAGAACCATCAAGTTTTTCATATACAACAGATTTTACCCATTTATTATATTCATCTTCTGTAATTATCTTTCTCTTAAGCTGATTCTTCTTATAAGCAACTAT
>Ga0209358_10003139_pt1 | contig 12285 bp, 10 predicted proteins | sample LauGreFa1BDMLBSN_2_FD_187574 | JGI IMG/M metagenome (GOLD analysis project Ga0209358, IMG submission 187574) | Freshwater lake microbial communities from Lake Michigan, USA - Fa13.BD.MLB.SN (SPAdes) (version 2) | ecosystem: Environmental > Aquatic > Freshwater > Lake | place: Lake Michigan, USA...
GTCAGGCATAACAATAAATACTTAATAACCTAAAATAATATTATGCCATATAAAAGAAAGTTTATAAACAAATCGGGTATCAGCAGCCCTATATCAGGCGCCAATAGTAATAGTGGTGCTTGGAACGGCAGTCCAGGACAAAACAATAGTAGTACTGGTGGCTGGAATAATAATGATTTTGGTTATAAAAATTACATGTCACGTTTGCCTGAAGTTTATACAGGTCACCCAAACAGAATTGAACGTTACAATCAATATGAAATGATGGATGTTGATGCTGAAATTAACGCATGTTTAGACATTATCAGCGAATTCAGCACACAGAAAAACGAACATAATAAAACACCATTCAATTTACAGTTTAAACTTGATCCTACACCACATGAAATCAATATTTTAAAAGAACAGTTACAGCAATGGTGTAAACTAAACGAGTTTGATCAAAGAATTTTTAAGATGTTCCGTAACGTAATCAAGTACGGAGATCAAGTATTTGTGCGCGATCCAGAAAACTTTAAGTTATACTGGGTCGATATGGTTAAAGTAATCAAAGTCATTGTCAATGAAAGTGAAGGTAAACTTCCAGAACAGTACGTATTAAAAGATTTAAACATTAATCTTCAAAATTTATCAGTTGCACAGAAAACAAATACAGATTTTGCTGCTAATCCAGCAACAGGGCTAGGTGGTACAGGTGGAGGCACTAATACTCCATATACGGTACCTGCTATGCCATATAATACGTCTGGTAGCCGTTTCACATTAGGTCAGAGTGAAAGTGCTATCGACGCGAAACATATAGTACATCTAAGTTTAACAGAAGGACTTGATCGTTTCTGGCCTTTCGGTCAGTCCATATTAGAAAACATTTTCAAAGTTTACAAGCAAAAAGAACTATTAGAAGATGCTGTATTGATATATCGTGTACAACGTGCACCAGAACGTAGATTGTTTAAGATTGACGTTGGTAACATGCCAAGTCACATGGCTATGGCTTATGTTGAACGTATTAAAAATGAAATACACCAACGTAGAATTCCATCAGTTTATGGTGGTCAATCAATCGTAGATGCTACATATAATCCACTGTCAATGAACGAAGATTACTTCTTCCCAGTCACCGCAGACGGTCGCGGATCATCAGTAGAAGTTATGCCAGGCGGACAGAATCTAGGTGAGATTGACGACCTACGTTATTTCAATAACAGATTAGCACGCGGTTTACGTGTACCAAGCAGTTATTTACCAACTGGTCCGGACGATAGCCAAACACCATTAAGTGATGGTCGTGTTGGTACAGCGATGATACAAGAATATCGCTTTAACCAATATTGCGAAAGATTACAAAGTTATATCGCTACAAAATTAGATGAAGAATTTAAGTTATTCTTACGCTGGAGAGGGTTCAATATTGATTCAGGATTGTTCCAATTAGAATTTAATCCGCCGCAAAATTTTGCCGCTTATCGTCAGAGCGAGTTGGATACAGCGAGAGTAAACGTATTCAGTTCAATTGAGCAATTACCTTATATCAGTAAGCGTTTTGCAATGGAACGCTTTTTAGGTCTTACCGAAGATGAAATCAATAAGAACGAAAAATTATGGCGTGAAGAGAACGGTAAAGAGGCACTTGAAGAACCATCGGGTAGCGATCTACGCAGCGTAGGAGTAAGTGTCAGCGATATTCAAACAGACACAGAGACCGGTGAACAAATGACAGAACCAGAACAGGGTGCAGAGCAAGGCCCTGAAGTAGCAGGCCCTGTCACTGCAGGTGGACCAACAGGCGCACCAGGTGGCACAGCAGCACCAACTACCCCAGCTACTCCTGCAAGTCCTCCGGCATAAATAAAATTATGATATTATCAGGCATATCAATCTCAGGTGGTGGATTAAGTTTACAAATACCAGGTGCAGGGCCTCAACCTGTTTTTGGTGGTACTAGTTATGGGTATACTGGTACAAGTTCGGTACCAGCTATAACAAGATACCCATATGCCTCAGATGCTAACGCAACAGGTGTAGGCTCGCTACAATCGCCTGGAATGGGTAGATCCTCAAATCCGGGTCAAGCAAGCGAAACTAATGGATACTTAGCAGGCAGTAGCGCAATAAGCAGCGTTAGTGAAAGACGTTGGATACAAAAATATTCATACGCTACAGGCACACAAAATGCTACTGTCACCGCATTGTTGACTAATGCAGGTAAATATGATACTGGGGGCGCGAGCTCCAAGAGTCAGGGATATGGTTATGTATTAGGTGGTGACACCGGATCTCCTTCCAATACATTTGAAAAATTTAGTTTTAGTGCGGACACAAATGCTGTGGCTGTGGGAGTACTGGTTGGATTTACCGGCGGCTATAATTTAGGTTTTTCAAGCCCTACCAATGGGTACAGTTCAGCCGGCACATCTATTAGAAAATTTCCGTTCGCCACAGATTCAAACGCAGTAGTGTCTGCAACGAATTCAATGAGTGGGGCTTATTTTAGTAATAGTTCCGAAACCAATGGTTTCATAAGTGGGTCAGGTAATGATGTTGTTGAGATAAAAGGCTTTAGTTTTACTAGTGACACTAACGCTGCTAATGTGGCTTCCTTAGTCAGACCAACCACCGGCGGCTCGGCAACAAGTAGCACTACTTATGGATATCAACAAGGCGGTTACGGAGGGTATGATTTAGGATGGGTAGCAACTATTCAAAAATTTCCTTATGTAGCTTTAGGGACATCAACGACTGTGGGTAATTTGACGCCAGGAGGATCGTATAGAATGTCATGCGGAACACAAGTTTAATAGTGTAAGTAAATTTTTTCTTATCTATTTGTAACTTTTTTTGCTAATTTCAATTTAAAGTATATATATTCGTCATAAACAAATTAATATTATGACGCAAACATCCCTAGAGTATTTTAACACACATAAATTTGTTTTATTAGAAAATGCACTTTCTCGTCAAGAGTGTAAAACTTTATCAAATATGCTATTTGATGCTTACGATAAAGGTATTATGGAAAAAGATGTCCAATGCCCATTAAGCGATTCAATTTATAATGCTTCTTTCTTTACTGAAATACATAAAATTATTGGCAAACAACTTTCACAACACACCAATAAAAAATTACTTCCGACCTATACATATGCAAGAATTTATAGAAATGGAGATGTGTTAGAAAAACATATTGATCGGGAAAGTTGCGAGTATAGTGTTACTATAACTTTAGATTATGACGGTAAAAGAGTATGGCCTATATATTTTGAAGATAAAGTAAATCAGAATAATACTAAGGGAGAAATGATATCGCTTGACATAGGTGATTTAATTTTATATAAGGGTCAAGAAATAGTTCACTGGAGACCTAAATTTAAAGGAGAGTGGCAAACTCAAGTTTTTTTGCACTATGTAGATGCTGAAGGACCAAATAAACACTTTGAAAATGATAAAATGACAAATATAAAAAATACTAATCTAGTTACATGGCCTAAACCTAAAAGAAAAATTGAGAAAACTGGAATAAAAATAAATCCTACTGACCCCAACTCTATTTTCTTACCGCATGTGAAATCAGATGTTTTTTACATACCCACACTTGAAAGAAATATGCCGTCTTATTGCACATATAGTAAAACATTTAGACCGGAACTTACATTTACTAAAGAAGAATGCGAACAAATCATAAATTATTTTATAGAAGAATATTCTAATTATGGTCAAATTGCTACAGCAAAACAAACTTTAAATGTAGACAAATCAATAAGACATGTTCAAATTAATGAATTACCTAATATAGAAGAATATCGTTGGATATATAAAAAAATAGCGGATGCGGTTATGGTTGCAAATAACGAGCATTTTGATTTTGAAATAATGGGAATACAACATTCTTTACAACTATTGAAGTATGATTCAACGGATAGCATAGCGCATTATGATTGGCACAGCGATTCAGGAACAAATGAATCAAGCACTAGAAAAATTTCTGTAAGTGTACAACTATCAGATCCTAATGATTACGAAGGCGGATTATTAGAAGTAAATAATTACGGCGACAAAATAATAGGAACCAAAGAACAAGGAAGTGTGCATTTGTTTCCTAGTTATTTAGTACATAGAGTAACGCCTATCACTAAAGGAATTAGATATGCTTTAGTAGTTTGGATACATGGCACTAGGAGATTTAGATGACTGAAAAAAATGACAAAAATAAATTAGCACTATTTGATAACATACGCAAAGATATTACTATAAGTGATAAAAAAGAGGTAATAGTACCAGTAAGTTATATATTCGGTAAAGGTTCATTATCTACTATAGAAAGTTTTGGTGGAAAAACCTTAAAAGAAAATTCTGAATTAGTTGATAAAGTTTTAGTAAGATCGTCTGAGTTAGAAAATATATGGAATCGTAGCCACACACAATGGACATGGAAACATCTAAATTTAAATTATCATGCCCCTATGAAAAATCTCCGTCAAATAAGTGCAGAATTAGCAAGTAAAAAATCTGCTTTAAATGAATCCAAATGGAAAACATTAGAAACAGAAATGAAAATACGTAAACTAGAAGAAAAATTACAAACTACTAAAGTTGAATATTGGGATGAAGTTGAAATGAAAATTGAACTAGCGAAACTACGCGAACATTTAGCAGAAGGTATGACGTATATAGAAGGGGCCATGAAAGACGTATTAATGTTAAATCAACTACTTGACCAACTACAAGACAAAGTAAAAGATTTTAGTGAAATAGAAGTAGAAAAAGAAGAAACAAAAAGTCATCTACGTAGAAGCATAGTTCAATGCATTAGAGATGTTAGACAACACGGTTCAATAAGCAAAGGTGAGCAAGAGTATGCAGAAAATATAGGGGTAAACCCAAGCAAATTGCAAAATATAATTCGTGATTATGTAGAAACAGAATCTCAAGAAGAGTCTTGGGATGTACAACCTTTATTTGAATTTGTAGAAAAATTGTCTGATGAACTAATTAATAATTGTAAAGTAGATGAAAAACTATTAAGTTTGCAAGGTTTTAGTAATGAGCCTGCTGAAGAATATCTTTACACTAAAAAAATTACTAAATCCTAGCATAAATAACTTTATGAAGTTATTTGAAATGTTTAATCCGCCTGTACCGGGCTATCAAGATGTAAATAAAGACAACAGCAAACCTACATGGCGCACAAGCCGAAAAACTAAATTAACACTTAAACAATTGAGAAAGTTACGTAAGATGTTAGATGTAAGAAATTACGAGAAAAAAGAATATCTTAAGAAAGTAAAAGAACAATATAGTCAAGCAAATCAGGCTCAACCTTCAGCTTAATATCCATAAAAATATCAAAAACGCAAAAAAATCGCACTTATTGAACAGTTTTTAGTGCTATGCACTAAATAATTCTACAAAGCCATTTATATCCAGGAGAATTCAAAATGGAAAACAAGAAATATGAACAGCTTATTGATTTAATCATCAATGAGCAAGAAGATAAGGCACGTGAACTATTTCACGAAATCGTCGTAGAAAAGTCCAGAGAAATCTATGAATCAATCATGGATGAAGAAGTCATGGCCGAAGCTCATGGCGATGAAGATATGGACGAAGGAATGCATGGTCAAGTCGGTGATCTATTAGACGAAATTAACGTCGAAGAAACCGGAATGACTGAAGAAGAAGAGTCAGACGACATTCAATTTGATGATGAAGCCGAAGAAGCCGGCGACGAACTAACTCATGATGCCGAAGAAATGCATGATGAAGAAGGTGCAGTTGATAAGGCAGAATTGAGCGATATCAAAGACAAACTAGATGATTTGATGGCCGAATTTGAATCACTAATGGGCGGTAGCGAAGAGAGCGAAGAAGAGGAAGAAGTTGTTGCTGAAGCAGTACAGTTACAAAAAGTATCTGTAACTCACGGTGACGATGGAGTACAAAAGAAGAGCCCAGTTCCAGCAAACTCAGGTGCAAAGGGAATGGACAGCAAGCCTGTCAAGTTCTCAGGCGATCATGAAGCTGTACCAAATGGTCCAAAAGGCCCATCAAATGAATATAGCAAGAAGGAAGGCGAACTACCAGGCGCAGGTTCATTCAAGAACGTGCCAGGCGGTAAGGCGAAGGTTGATTTAGCAGCTGCTCCAAAGCCAACAACTAAGGACGGTGCTGCTTATACTAAAAGCCCAGTTGCTAAGGGCTAATTAAGGGTAACTTGGAGAACAATGGCTTTGTATCTAAGAGAACACTTAACGTTTGATAGAGCAAACATGATCGTTGAGTCTGTTAACGAACAGGGCAGCGATCTAAAGACCCTCTATATGAAGGGCATCTTTATTCAGGGCGGGGTAAAAAACGCAAACGAGCGCATTTATCCCGTTTCTGAAATTAATGCTGCTGTCGATACATTAAACAAACAAATTCAAGAAGGTTATTCTGTGCTAGGTGAAGTCGATCACCCAGATGATCTAAAGATTAATCTAGACCGTGTTAGCCATATGATCACAAGCATGTGGATGGATGGCGCAAACGGTTTCGGCAAACTAAAGATTTTACCAACTCCAATGGGTCAATTAGTAAAGACAATGTTGGAGAGTGGTGTAAAACTAGGCGTTTCAAGTCGTGGATCAGGTAATGTAAGCGACTTAGACGGCAAGGTAAGTGATTTTGAAATAATCACTGTTGATATCGTTGCACAACCAAGCGCACCTAACGCATATCCTAAAGCAATATATGAAAGCCTCATGAATATGAAGCATGGTCATAAAGTTTTAGAAATCGCTAGGGACGCAAGGGGCAACAAAAAGGTACAAAATTACTTGGGCGAGGAAGTAAAACGCCTCATCAAGGAATTGAAAATTAAATAAAGGGGATATGAGCATGTTAGATGCTATCAAACCATTACTAGAAAGTGGTCTAATCAACGAAGATGTCTCAAACGAAATTTCAAAAGTTTGGGAATCAAAGTTGACTGAAGCCCGCGATCAAGTACGTGCAGAACTCCGTGAAGAGTTTGCGCAACGTTACGAACATGATCGTACTGTGATGGTAGAAGCCCTAGACAAGATGATGACTGAAAATCTCGCCACTGAAATTGCAGAATTTCATGAAGAGAGAAAGGCATTTAACGAAGATAGAGTAAAAGCCAAAGTACAATTACAAGAACAAGCAAGCAAATTTAACGATTTTCTTGTTACTAAACTAGCTGAAGAAATTCGTGAGTTGCGTAATGATCGTAAAGTGTACATGGAAAATCAACATAAACTTGAACAATTTGTAGTTCATGCTCTTGCAAGAGAGATTAAAGAATTTACACAAGACAAGCAAGCAGTTGTTGAGGCTCGTGTCAAGTTAGTTGCTGAAGGTCGTGAAAAACTAGAAGCATTAAAACAAAAATTTGTTGCTGAAAGTGCAGTTCGTGTTAAATCACTAGTTGCATCACATCTTGCAGGTGAACTATCACAGTTGAAAGAAGATATTAAGTCAGCCCGTGAAAATAACTTTGGACGCAAATTGTTTGAAGCATTCGCTAGCGAATATTCTGTGACTTATCTAAACGATAAGGCAGAAGCTCGCAAGTTAATGAGAGCAATGGAAGAAAAAGAAAAAGCATTGGCTGAAGCAGCAAAGGTAGCCCAAGAAGCAATCGCTGTTGCTGAATCAAAGGATCGTGAAGTCCGCATTATCAAGGAATCAACTCAACGTGAAAAGGAAATGGAAAAACTTCTATCACCTTTAAACAAAGAGAAGGCCGAAGTAATGAAGGCTTTGCTAGAAAGCGTACAGACACCAAAATTGAAGTCCGCTTTCGACAAGTATTTACCAGCAGTTCTAAACACTGGAAGTCCAAAGGCTGGCGCTAAAACAGCCTTAACGGAAAGTGTTATCAAAGAAGTGACTGGTGATAAAGAAACTGCCAAAAAAGAAGTTGAGACTGATCCAGTTGTCGAAAACAACTTGATTGATTTCAAGCGTCTGGCAGGGCTTAAGTAAGACATAGATTAGGAGATAATACAAATGTCAAAAGTACTATTAGAAAGCCGTTGGGACGAGACCAAGGAAGCCCTACTAGAAGGCTTGAAAGGCACTCGCCGCGGAACAATGGGTGTTATCCTCGAAAACACTCGCAAACAGTTGCTAGCTGAATCTTCAGCAGGCACAACAACTGCTGGTAATATCGCAACTCTAAATCGCGTTATTCTTCCAGTAATTCGTCGTGTTATGCCAACTGTTATCGCTAACGAACTAGTCGGCGTACAGCCAATGACTGGTCCAGTTGGTCAGATCCACACATTACGTGTACGTTATGCTAACAGCTTGCAGGATAACTCAGCAGCTCAAACATCTGTCACAGCAGGTGAAGAAGCTCTAAGCCCATTCAAGATTGCACAGGCATACTCACGCACAACTCTAGCAGCTACAAGCACTAATGCATACACTGGTGCCGACACAGCAACACTAGAAGGTAATGGTGGTAAGCAGATCAGCGTACAGATCCTACGTCAGGCTGTTGAAGCCAAGTCACGTAAGTTGCAAGCACGCTGGACATTTGAAGCTGCACAAGATGCACAGTCACAACACGGTATTGACGTTGAAGCAGAAATCATGGCTGCACTAGCCCAAGAAATCACTGCTGAAATTGATCAAGAAATCTTGTTGTCACTACGCACTCTAGCTTCAACTGAGTTTACATACAACCAGGCAACTGTATCAGGTACAGCAACATACGTTGGTGACGAACACGCTGCTCTAGCTGTTCTAATCAATCGCGTTGCAAACTTGATCGCACAACGCACTCGTCGTGGTGCAGGTAACTGGGCTGTTGTATCATCAGCTTCACTAACTGTTCTACAGTCAGCAACAACTTCAGCATTCGCAAGAACAACTGAAGGCACATTCGAAGCTCCAACAAACACTAAGTTCGTTGGTACATTGAACGGTGCAATGCGCGTATTCGTTGACTCATATGCCCCAGATACACAGGCTGTACTAGTCGGTTATAAGGGTTCAAGTGAGACAGACGCAGCAGCATTCTATTGCCCATACATTCCATTGATGAGCAGTGGCGTTGTTCTAGATCCATCAACATTCGAACCAGTCGTGTCATTCATGACACGTTATGGCTATATCGAATTAACTAACACAGCATCATCATTCGGTAATGCTGCGGACTACGTTGGTGAGATCGCTGTACAGAATTTGACTTTCCAATAATAGTTGGATCGATCAGTTCAAAAGATTGGGCGCTTCGGCGCCCTTTCTTTTTATGCTATGCGAATGTCTGCATCAACAGTCATATTCATAACACTCTTACGACCTTTTTTCAATCGTTTTTGATACAATCTACTACAATTAGCGCATAATGTTTTAAGATTACTTTCTTTTTTATTCTTTTTATTGCCGTCTTTAAAAACAACGTCCATCTGACACTTATCTTGCGCTTTAAAACTACAGAATTCACATTTCATCTGACGATGTTGTAAGTACTTGTGTTTCTCGCTATACAATACCTTACTACAGTCTACGCAATACTTGTGCCATTTCTTAAATCCCAACTTGCTTATGCCGTTTGGTTTAGCAGGTACAATGCCGCAACTTTTACATACAGGACGCGATTTTTGTTTTGTCAACATAAAGATATTTAGAAAAAAGTTCTAATCGGATCTTTTTTTGATGGTTAGTAATATTAAGTTTTGATAAATATTATTATACAGGACCTGTTATAGATGTCACACGTTGATCCTTTTAATGCGTTAGGTGGTTTTAGTGTAGGAATACCACCGGAATTAGTTATTGATGAAAACGGTAACGTTGTCAACAACGTTAATGCTCCTAATTCTAACGTAACTGCCAATCGCGTATTTGCTAATGCATATTTTTATGCCAATGGCCAGCCATTAAGCATAGGTGCTAGCGGATCAAATACACAGGTTCAATATAATAATAATGGATTGCTAGGCGCAAGTTCTTCATTTACGTTTAATAGCGCAACTAATTTACTAACAGTCACAAAACTACAAGTAGGTAGTAATGCAAATCTAGGTAACGTATCAAATGTTGTTATCTTAGGTGGTACTAATGGATATTTCTTACAGACAGACGGCGCCGGTAATCTAACTTGGGCGCCTGCAGGTAATGGCGGCAATACAGGTAATGGTATTCCCGGTGGTGCGAATACTCAAGTTCAGTTTAATGACGCAGGTCAGTTCGGTGGTGACGCAGGATTCACTTATAACAAGGTCAGTAATACCCTTAGTATAGCAAATACTATAGCCGCTGGTAATGCTATTACTGGCGTAAACTTATCAGTAACAGATGCTACGATCTATAACACATTATCAGTAACAGATGTCATAGCATCAAACATCACACTATCAGCCAACATAACAAATGCTAACTGGATTAATGCTAGTTACTTTGCAGGTAATGGACATAATCTATTTGGATTAGTAGGTTCAAATGTTGTAGGTCAAGTTGGTTTTGCTAACGTAGCAAATAATGTAGCAGGTGCTAATGTTAGCGGAACAGTAGGTTTTGCTAACGTAGCAAATAATGTAGCAGGTGCTAATGTTAGTGGTCAAGTAGCAAATGCATTAGTTGCAGGAACTGTGTACACAGCAGCTCAACCAAACATTACTAGTGTAGGCAATCTAACGTCATTGACGGTAGTAGGTAACACTACATTAGGTAATCAAGTAACAGCAAATTATTTTATTGGTAATTTATTTGGAACAGCCAATCTTGCTAGAAATGTCACTCTTCCGGCACAACCAAACATTACAAGTCTCGGTACATTGACATCACTTGCTGTTAGCGGCAACACAACATTAGGTAATAGTGTTACAGCAAATTATTTTGTTGGTAATTTATATGGTGTTGCTAATAATTCAATAATAGCAAATAGTGCAAATTTTGCTAACATAGCAAATACAGCAAATTTAGCTAATGCTGCCGTATTGGCAGGAACAGTCACAGTAAACGCGCAGCCGAACATCACAAGTGTCGGTACATTGTCATCACTAAATGTAAGTGGCAATGTCACAGCAGCAAATTTTATAGGAAATTTTGTAGGTAATATTAGCAATGCAAACTATGCAAGTTTTGCAGGTCAAATCGTAGATTCATCACAGCCCAATATTACTAGTTTAGGAAATTTATCATCTCTTAATGTCACTGGAATAGTAACAGCAAATTCATTTATAGGTGGTATAAGAACTAACTTACAACCAAATATTACTAGCGTAGGTACACTAACAGGTTTATCAGTCAATGGTATAACTAATTTAGGTAGTGTAGGCAATGTAAAGATTACAGGCGGTACTAATGGTTATGTATTATCTACTGATGGCACAGGAAATCTAAGTTGGACAGCACAAAGTAACGGCGGAGGCAACGGTACTCCTGGTGGTAGCAATACACAGATACAATACAACAATGAGGGAGCTTTCGGAGGCACCCCAAAACTTACATGGAACGACAGTAGCAATTTATTTCTTGTTGGTGGTAATGCCACGTTTGCTAATGCTGTAACAGCGAATGTTATCAATACAAATAATATAAACACCGCGTCACTTACAGCTACAGCCAATATCACAGCAGGAAATATAAATGGCGGAAATCTAATTTATGCCAATTTCATTGCTGGCACTCTAACAACTAATACACAACAAAATATAAATTATTTAGGAAATATTGGTTGGCTTAACGTTAATACCGGTGTACCAAATAGCAATGGCAATATAACATTCAATGGCAGCATGAGTGGTATCGGGGCGCATAGTAATATCATTATAACCGGTAATTTAAACGCAGGTAACTATGTTCAAGCCGAACAATTAATTGGCGCTATCACAGCATCATCACAACCTAATATTACAAGTGTAGGTAATCTATCAAGCTTAACTGTAGTCGGCGAGACTAATTTAGGAAATGTATCAAATATAACCATCGACGGCGGAAGTCCAAATTATGTTCTAAGCACTGACGGTGCAGGCAACCTAAGTTGGATAGCACAAAGCGGCGGAAACGGAAATGCAACGCCGGGCGGAATCAATACATACATCCAATTCAACGATAATGGAACTTTTGGCGGTGACAATACTTTTACATGGAATAAAAATACAAATAATTTATTTGTGGGCGGCAATGTATTAGTATCAAGTAAAATCACATCTTCTGTTTATGTAAGCAATGTTGCGACAGGTTCGGCTCCTTTACAAGTAGACAGTACGACACCTGTAGCAAATTTAGCTGTAGAAACAGCCGCGACTGTACGTAATGCTGCACAAC
>Ga0209358_10003141_pt1 | contig 12285 bp, 10 predicted proteins | sample LauGreFa1BDMLBSN_2_FD_187574 | JGI IMG/M metagenome (GOLD analysis project Ga0209358, IMG submission 187574) | Freshwater lake microbial communities from Lake Michigan, USA - Fa13.BD.MLB.SN (SPAdes) (version 2) | ecosystem: Environmental > Aquatic > Freshwater > Lake | place: Lake Michigan, USA...
AATTATTGAACCCTGGCAATTTTGACAATAACTTTAGTATGAACGACAAGAAAAATTATTTTGTAAATAATTCATCTCGCGTTAATGCAACACCGGCGTCGGCATTATATTCAGCAGACGGAAAAAAATTGATGGACTTGGAAACAGCTGACTTAAGCTCCCTATTTTCAGCAGGATATAAATTTCCAGAAACATTTAAGGTAAAAGCGGATGATGGCATCACTGACATTTTTGGTGTCATGTACAAACCTTATGATTTTGATAGCACTAAAAAGTACCCCATTATTGAATATGTGTATCCTGGGCCTCAAACTGAATCCGTAAATAAAAGTTTTAGTAAGGGGATGGATCGTATTGATCGATTGGCCCAGCTGGGATTTGTAGTGGTGACCATTGGAAACAGAGGTGGACATCCCGCACGTAGTAAGTGGTACCACAATTATGGTTATGGCAATTTAAGAGATTACGGATTAGCGGATAAAAAAGCAGCTGTTGAACAATTGGCTGACCGATTTAATTTTATTGATCGTGATAAAGTAGGTATCCACGGCCATAGTGGTGGTGGTTTTATGAGTACCGCTGCTATGTTTGCTTATCCTGATATTTTTAAAGTAGCAGTAAGCAATGCTGGTAATCATGATAATAGTGTTTACAATAGATGGTGGAGTGAAAAACACAATGGGGTGAAAGAAAATATTTCTGATAAAGGAGATACTACTTTCTCTTATATGATTGATAAAAATCCAGACATTGCAAAAAATTTAAAAGGCAAACTATTATTGATTCATGGTGAAATTGATAATAATGTTCATCCTGCAAATACCCTTCGTGTGGTGAATGCTTTAATCAAGGCCAATAAGCGCTTTGACATGTTAATTTTACCTACACAACGACATGGGTTTGGAGATATGAGTGAATATTGGTTCTGGAAAACAGCCGATTACTTTTCAAAAAATTTATTGGGAGATAACACAGAAAGGTCTGTTGATATTGAAGAGTTGAATAAAGAAATTGAAAGAAAAAAATAAGTAAAAATAAATTTAGTAAAGGCTTTCTCGTTTATTCGAGGAGGCTTTTATTTTTTGAATTCGTATCCAAAAGAATTTGATACTGTGAAGGGACCACCCAGGTAGTGGTATCCATTTTACCTTGATCAATACGTACACTTTGATGCAATGATTTTTTGCGGATGTATATATTGAATATATACCATTACCAATTATAAAGCCTATGATGTATATAAAATTTTTAACATCTTCAATTAGTTAATACCCGCTTTTAAATAACGCCATCCTTGCTCCTGTTTCATAATTACTTCAACCACACCCGATGGTACCATATTTGCTTCTAATAATAAATCAGCCTTTGTAATTTTATACTTACGCATAGTGTTTTCACAAGCCGAAAATACAATACCCTCCTTGGTCAGGCCAGCTATGTCATTGGCGAAATAAGTTTTATCCTTCACTAGTAAATTAATTGCCTTGCCATGAACCACCACTTCAATATGAAGATGATTAGGCCATGCCTTTTGTATATTTTTTATATTGCCTATGGTGGAGGACCAGGCACTGGTATCTGCCGTATTTAATTGAATAATAATATTATGTTCCTTAATTTCATTTTGCGCATAGCAAAAGTGAAAAGAAAATACCATCGTAAGTAATAGGAAAATTAGACGAGATATATTTTTCATAATTAATAATTTATATGAATGTAAGAAATTATTAATTATTTAAGGGCTTAAACTTAGGTGACCCTTACAATAATAAACTTTTGGGAATAGAATATTCTGTAAGTTTAAACTGGCCAGACTCTTTTATTTCCTTAATCCCCCCATAATCAATTAAATAATTAAAGCCTCATGCTTTTAAAATAGATACTAATCCATGTGCTTTCCTGACGCTTTTCGAGCTTCAAATTCGCCAGCTAAAAATCCAATAGTAAAATCGATACCAAAACCTGCTAGTCGGCTGATAATTTGAGCTTCCGCCCTAGTTCAGTTACTGATAAAATTTCTTTTAACATTAACTGTAAAATATACCATAAAATTAGTTTAAAGTATAATAAAATCACTTTTAAATATAAATTTATCCGCCATTGTACACTAATTATTTACGAAGTGACTAATAGTACATATCTTGTATTGCTATTCATGATTTTTGCAAAAAACAAATCACACATGGAGTTAGTTGGCTATCTCGCATCTATTTTAATTGGGATTTCATTGGGCCTTATTGGAAGTGGGGGTTCAATTCTAACAGTACCTGTTTTAGTATACCTATTTCAGGTGAATCCAATTTTAGCAACCACCTACTCATTATGTATTGTAGGCTTGAGTAGTATTGCAGGTGTTATATCAAGAATGAAACAACAATTAGTCGATATTAAGACGATTGTTATTTTCGGGATACCCTCTGTCATTGGTGTGTTTATTGCCCGAAAATTTTTCTTACCAAATATTCCAGACACTATTCCCCTAGGTCCAACATTAATAAGCAAAGCTAATTTTATCATGTTATTTTTTGCCAGTTTAATGTTAGTTTCAGCATTATCTATGATTTTAGGCAAAAACAAAAAAGAAGTTGAAGAGGTTATGCCCGTTTATGGATTCGCTTTAATGATGGTAGGACTTGGTGAGGGCATGTTAACAGGTATTGTGGGGGCAGGTGGTGGATTTTTAATCATTCCCGCGTTGGTTATTTTAGGAAAGCTACCTATGAAAAAAGCCATCGCTTCCTCCATTTTTATTATAAGTATCAAATCCATTGTGGGGTTTGTTGGTGACATTTCACATACGACCATTGACTGGAATTTTTTAATAGCTATTGTGATATTAGCTACACTAGGTATTATTATCGGCAATTATCTTAATAAAAAAATGGATGGTGCAAAACTTAAAAAAGGATTTGGCTGGTTTGTGTTAGTCATGGCCAGTATTATTTTCATTGAACAATTCTTTTCTGGAAAATAATTATATGCCTATTTTCATTTTGTGAAATTTAATAAGCACTTTTTTGGTGTGCAATATTCTACTATATTTTTAGAGTGATAAAATACAAATATGTTTGAAATGATTGAAAGTTTAAAAGCGCCTTGGCCTTGATATGTGGCTGGGGCTGCATAGGCTTATTTGTTCCCGCATTGCTAGGTACTTGGACCTATGGATTTTTTCAAGAAAAGTTACCGCACTAAAATATATTTTACAATAAGTAGTCTGAGTGATAGGATGAGGATAACGCACATCCCGATTAAACTTAATATATATACCAACTCAATTCTTCCTCCTTGCCCATGCATAATGCCCCACAATGCCCAAGCAATGACTAAGGGTGCTGCAATGGAGTCGTAGAAAAAAGAGAAACAAAAAGCTAGTATAATTGCAATAGCAATCATCATCACAGCCCAATTCTCAGGAGCAATTCCCCAGGCATTCCATTGCAAATTAACCAATAATGCAGAAATATTAGCAACCGTGGCCACACTGATCCAACCAATATAAATAGTGAAAGGGGCAATAATAAAAATGCGATGAATTAACTTAATATCATTTGAAAGACTTCTCGTATAAATAAATATTTGAATTAACACCATCAAAAATGCAATCATGACAACGACACTTGTAAATATTTGTAAATAATGCCAAGCTAAAATCCAAGATATGTTTAAAACAGCCGTAGCCCAATACCAAGGCGTGATTTGATCTAGATATTTCTTAATGACCGGAAAATCTTTTTGCTTAAAAGAAAAATAAGTATGCGTAATTGAATAGCATAATAAAAATAAATAAATCAGTCCCCAAATTGAAAATGTAAAACCGGCAGGCACAAAATAGTTTGGATAAAAGGCAGAAATTTGGCCTGTATTATATCCATTAATAGGCAAAATACTTGCCAAAGCATTAACGGTAACTACCCCTATAAATAAAAGCCAATTAATTAATGTTTTCATAAAATCGAGTTGAATTGACCAATATTTACAGAGAAAATATTTTATTCATCAAAACCCATTTTTCACCTGGATTTGCATTGGGAAGCGCTTGTTGATAATCCCATAATAATTTTTCCCATTGAACCACAATGTCATTGGAGGCATCCATTGCCGCTTTTTTCTCGAAGCTAAAATCATCGCCTGCTTCCATAATCATAAATAAACGATTAGACACCCTATAAATATCCATCACATGGATATCAGCATCTTTAATTGATTTAATAATTTCAGGCCATACGGATTTATGGTATTCCTCATAAGCAGCAATAGCAATTGGGTCATCCTTTAAATCAACTGCAAAACAATATCTAACCATGATATGAAATTTTATAAATGATGCTCAAATGTAATTTTAATATTATAAATATAAACTATTTATTAGCTCCATACACAAAGGCTTCCATCACCCTCATTGATTGTAGTGCATCCATTGCAGAACAAGGATTTGTGCCATTACCTAAAAAATAAGTTACCACCTGATCAATAAGGTTTTGTTGGTTGTGCATGGGAGGATCAAAATGTATCACTGATTCCTTCCCATTTTTTTCAATGGTTATATCATTACCAAATACGGGAAAAGAAATTTTACCATGTTCCCCTATAATTTCAAAAACATCTTTCTCTAATTCCGCCGACACCGTAAAATCCCATTCGCCATTAAACGTAATATTATTATCGAGTAGCATGGTTCCTTGTACGCTGTCTTCGGCTGGGTAAAGCCCTGCCTTATTTTCGGATTTCCCATGATAGCTGATTGCATCTCCAAAATAAAAAAATACCAAATCCAATTGATGTGGTGCTAAATCATAAAACAAACCACCACCTGCAAGTTCAGGGAATACACGCCAATTATCAGTGGAACCACAATTGGGACTTGGCTGCTTGAACATTTGAATATTGACTTGTTTTATAACACCAATATAATTTTCGTCCAACAATCTTTTTACCTTTAGAAATAAAGGAAGTGCACGACGATAATGTGCCACGACTAATTTCACGCCCGTAGTATTTGAAATTTGCTGCATGGTTTCACATTCGGCGACATTCAATGCCATCGGTTTTTCAACATACACCGGTTTGCCTATCTTCATTGCTTTTTCCGCATAGGCTGCATGAAATTTAGGTGGTGTTGCAATATATATTGCATCCACTTCGGGATGATTAATTAAATCGTCAATATCGGTAAAATAATAAGGAACATGATGACGTTGTGCATAATCTTTAACTTTTTCAGCATCACGTCTCATGACCGCCATCAATTTAGAATTAGGCACTTTGTTAAAAGCTGGACCACTTTTAACTTCAGTGACGCTTCCACAACCTATCATACCCCATCGAATTATATGCATATGCAGCAATTTACTTAAGATTTTTGGATTATTTAGCTATGTTTTTACCTATTTAGTGATTACAATAAAGTTGTATTCAATAAATAAAAAAGAAATTCAATTCGCCTAAATTATAACCGTCTTCTGAAAATTTACAGTAGTTTTTGTAAAATAAAAAAGGGCAGTGTAGAAACACCGCCCGTACTTAACGATTGCTTGCTTAAACCAAAAAAGTTGTCATAGATGGGATCGAACCATCGTTAAGGGTTTTGCTGACCCTTGCCTCACCCCTCGGCCACATGACCCTACAAAGATAGGGGAAATTTAATAAAGTCTACTAAAATAGTAGACTTTATTAAAAAACTATTTTATGGATTATTTTAATACAAAGAATGCCGCTGAAAGGCCTTCAATATCAAATTTCATGGGGATAGGCATTTTAACCAAAAAATAATTATATTTAACATAGTGCTTATTTTAAAACTAAAACTATTCTCACATGAACAGCCGAAGAATCTTTATAAGAAACACCGCCCTGGCTTCAGGAGCATTAATGACTTCAAATATATTTGCCAATAGTAAAATTTTCAACACCGATACTTTACGTGTTGCTACTATTGGTGTGAATGGCATGGGATGGTCAAATACCATGGCTGCACTCTCTGTTCCTAACCTTGAAGTGGTTGCTTTATGTGATGTAGATGAAAATGTTTTAAATAAAAGAAAAGCAGAACTTTTAATCAAACAACCAGGCGTTCAAAAAATTGATACCTATAGTGATTATAGAAAAATTTTAGACCGAAAAGATATTGATATTGTAATTGTAGGTACACCCGATCATTGGCATGCCTTACAAATGATCAATGCTTGTTCTGCAGGAAAACATGTGTATGTTGAGAAGCCTGCAGGTAACTCTATTGGCGAGTGTAATGCCATGGTTGCTGCAAAGAATAGGTACAATCGTATTGTGCAAGTTGGACAATGGCAACGCAGTCAAAAACATTTTAAGGATGCATTGGATGTGGTACATTCTGGACAATTGGGTAACATACGTACTACTAAAGTATGGTGTTATCAGGGTTGGATGCGTCCACAACCAGTGGTAGCAAATAGTGCGGTGCCTGCAGGGATTGATTATAAAACTTGGTTGGGTCCAGCACCCACACGCGAGTTTAATGCAAGCCGTTTTCATTTTCATTTTAGATGGTTTTGGGATTATGCAGGTGGCTTGATGACAGACTGGGGCGTGCATCTATTAGATTATGCCATTCAAGGTATGAAAGCAGGTAATCCAAAAAGTGTCAGTGCTTTGGGTGGTAAATTTGCTTATCCTGAATTAGCGGAAGAAACACCGGATACCTTAACTACTTTATATGAATTTGATAAATTCAATTTGGTATGGGATTCAGCGATGGGTATTGACAATGGCTCCTATGGGCGCGATCACGGTATTGCATTTATTGGCAATAATGGAACATTGATTTTAGATCGCGGTGGCTGGGAAGTAATTGAAGAAAGACAAGCCAAAAATAAAGTGGCTATTGCAAGACATAAAAGCGAGGACAAGGGTGTAGAATTACATTGGTTAAATTTTACCAATGCCATCAGAAAAAATACACCAGAAAGTTTACATTGCTCCATTGAAGATGGTGCACATATTGCGACCATTGCACAAATGGGTAATATCGCTTATCGTTCAGGTAAAAAAGTAAACTGGGATGAGAATAAGAATATATTTACAGATGCTGCCATCAATAAAGAGTATTTTATGAAAGCGTATCAAAATGGATATGGCTTACCTAAAATTTAGTAATACAAATTTGAATTTTGGTCATCATGTACTATAGGTAAAAGCTATATCTGTATGCACTAAATGGGAATTATTTTTTAACTTATCTATACAAATTAAGTAGATGGCTAATAGACGCAACTTTATCCAACACTTAGGCTTAATGGCCGGTGCCTTTTCAGCAAATAGTTTATTTAACCAAGCACATGCTGCCGAATTTGAACATATCAATTTGCAAAAAAAATTGCTCAGTCCAAAGGAATTAGCGATGGACGAGGATTATTGGAGTGTCATTCAACAAGGTTACACCGTAAGTCCCTCCTTGATAAATTTAAACAATGGTGGTGTATGTCCAAGCCCTAGAATTGTGCAAGAAGCAGTAGAAAGATTTAATAAAATGTCCAATGAAGGCCCATCCTATTATATGTGGCGCATACTAGATCAAGGAAGAGAACCCTTAAGGTACAAACTAGCACAATTGGCAGGATGCGATCCGGAAGAAATAGCTATAAATCGAAATGCTACCGAGGCATTAAATACCGTCATCTTTGGATTAAACTTAAAAGCAGGTGATGAAGTAGTGGGAAGTAAGTTTGATTATCCAAACATGATCAACGCATGGAAACAAAGAGCATCCAGAGAAGGTATTGTTTATAAGCAACTGGACTTTAAATTTCCAAGCGAGAACGAGGATGATATGGTGCGTATGTATGAAAATGCAATTACACCTAAAACAAAAATATTTCACATCACCCATATGGTGAATTGGGTGGGACAAATTATGCCAGTTAAAAAATTATGTGCGTTGGCAAAAAAACATGGTATTGAAACGATTGTGGATGGTGCGCATAGTTTTGGATTAATGGACTTTACAATTCCTGAATTAGGTTGTGATTATTTTGGCACTTCATTACATAAATTTTTATCTGCGCCTATTGGTAGTGGGATGCTTTGGATTAAAAAAGAAAATATAGAAAAAATTTGGCCACTGGTTTGCAATGACAATCCCAAAGGAACCGATATTCGTAAGTTTGAAACACTGGGTACCAGAAGCTTTCCCATTGAACAAGGTATTGGTGAGGCTATCAATTTTCATACTGCGATTGGAAGCAAAAGAAAAGAAGAGCGTATTCGTTACTTAAAAAATTATTGGGCAACAAGGGTAAAAGAAATACCCAAAGTAAAAATTAACACCTCTTTAAAAGATGCATTTTCTTGCGGTATATGTGGTGTAAGCATAGATGGTATGACCCCAGGAGAATTAGATAACGCATTATTTACAAATTATAAAATACATACCGTTGGCATTGTATGGGACACCGTGAGTTGCGTTCGTATAACACCGCACGTGTATACAAGAATACAAGATTTAGATAAATTGGTGAATGCCATTGATGCAATTGCAAAAAAATCCCCTGCTAGAAAATAACTAACAAGGGATTTAACAATTGGGGTTATAACAATAACTTATTTTCTTGCTATTTTAAATGTTTTTGAAAACGACTTGTAAGTTTTACTTACAGGATCTAATGTTTTTGAAGTCACTAAAACCGTTGCCGTACAAGGTACACCTGGTAATAAATTATTTATCGTCACTGGATTTGTACTAGCTACTGTTCCAACTTTAGTATCACTAAATACAGAAGCGTTATCTATATCTTTTTTTACTGTTATATCAATCGTCACGCCATCTTTTGGAAAAGGGGAAGTAGTTACGTTCACATTTACAGGTTGAGATGCACTCAATGCTGCAGTATACGTTGTATAATCAACTTCCTTGTTATCCACTTCTACCTTAAATGCAATATCGGGTTCTGCAACTACCACAGGTGGTGTTGGGGTAACTGGTGTTGATCCACCCCCTTTACTACAAGAAGCAATAAACAAAGTAAACGCAAGTAAAACAAAACAAAATTTTTTCATACCCATTCGGTTTATATTAAAACAAATTTACATAAAATCTGCAATTAACCGTCCCTAAACCCTAAATGTTTGGTTTAGCCTATCAAACATATGCATTAGGTGATAATTTCCTAAAAATATAGGATATAGATGATTTAAATTAGATTATTTACAATATGTATATCATTGATTTACATTATTATATGAGATATATTGTGTTATGAAAACCCTATTAAAAGTAGTTTACCTAATGTTAGCCTCGTTTTGTTGTTATACCATCAATGCACAGACAAAATATCCAACTATCATTAACCTGAACGGAAATTCAAAACAAATTGAGGGCATCATCTGGGATTGGAGTTTTGGAGAGCAATTGCTGGTTAACACCCTTTATTCAAGTAAAAATCTAATGCTGACTACAGGATTTTTGCAAAATGAATTTTGGGTAAGCATAGATTTAAAAGAACTTGACTTAATTACGCCCTTTAAAATTGGTCCTAACCCTGCAGTTCAATTTTTAAAAATTTATAGTGACCAAAGCGGGATCCTTATTTCAAAAATTGAAATGAGCAATGCCCAAGGTCAATTATTAAAAATTATACAAGGGCCCTGGTCGGGTATTCAATTTGAGCAAACCATCTCTTTTACTTCGGCAAATACGGGCATTTACTTTATTTCGATTCATTATGTTGTTGGAAAATCAATTTTGAAAAAGCAAATTTTCAAAGTAATAAAACAACAATAATTTATGAAAAAAACTATTTTATCTCTTTTAATGCTAACCCTATATTTTATTAATTTAAACGGGCAAATAAATAAAGGAATAAATTTTCAAGGAGTTGCCAGAAGCGACAATGGCATTATATTAGCAAATAAAATTGTTACCCTTCGACTATCAATCAAAAATGATTCAATAAATGGAGTTACTGAATATCAAGAAATAAAATCAATTACGACAAATACTATTGGACTATTTTCAGTAGTGGTTGGAAGTAAACAAGATCGAAATATAATTAGTATTGGAAATTTTGAAAATATCAACTGGTCAAATACAGAAAAATTTTTAGAAGTGGAAGTTGACTTGACAGGGGAACTATATTTTTCAAGTTTAGGAATTCAAAAAATTAATTACGTGCCTTATGCGTTTTATGCAGACAAAGTAGATGCCGTAAATATTAATGGGATTGTAGGGGTAAAAAAAGGAGGTACTGGATTTGACAATCTTAAGGATTTTAAAATTATGGCTGCTTTAGATAAAGTAAATAATACCCCTGACAGTAATAAACCTATTTCAGAAAATACACTACTAGCGCTTAGTGAAAAGTTAACAAAGTCAGATACCGCTTGGCTGAGCAAACGAATTGATACAAAGCTTAATAAGTGGGATACAAACCATTTAAGTAACAGAATTGATTTAAAATTAACCAAATCAGATACGCTTATATTAAGTACACGCGTTAATCAAAAGCTTAACAGTAGTGATACTGTTAGAATTTTTAATAAAATAAATCAGATCCCCGTATTAGATACTACCAGCCTAAGCCAACGTATTAATTTGAAATTAAATAAGATTGACACTAATTATTTAAGCAATCGAATTAACCAAAAATTAAACCTTAGTGACACTACAAAAATTTATAATAAAATAAATCAAATTCCCGTATTAGATACTACTAGCCTAAGCCAGCGGATTAATTTGAAACTAAATAAGTCAGACACTAATTACTTGAGTAACAGAATTGACTTCAAGCTCAATAAATTTGACACCAATTATTTAAGCAATCGAATTAACCAAAAATTAAGTTTGGATAGTTTAACCGCGATTAAAATTACAAATGCCTTAAACTATATCCCCGTACCCAATGATTATGGCAATTTTTATGATACGGCGAAACAATCTACTTCAATCGCCACTGCCACAGTCGTAAAGTTTAATTATATGAATTTTGCTAACAACATTGCCATCACTAATAACACCAGTGGCCTTCCTACGCGCATCACTGCAAAAAACGCAGGGCTTTATAATATAAAGTATACTTTGCAATTTATTAAAACAGATGCCGCCAATGATGAGGTAAGTATTTGGCTCAGGCGCAACAGTAGCGCTTATCCAAACACAAATAATACTTATACAATACTCGGTAGTGGGATTAAAAATACGATCTCTAATTCATTTTTTGTAGCATTAGGAAATGACGACTATGTCGAAATATATTTTTCCATAAAAAATGTAAATACGAGTCTCACTAGTGTAAATCCACAACTAACGCCTTCACGGCCAGCAACACCAGCAGCCACCGTTTCGATACAAAGAATAAATTAATGCCAACTTATCCAAAAGGTTGGTCAATTGAAATACTTTGTTTGGAAAAAAAGTGAGGTCCATCTTCTGCGATGTACAAACAATCTTCCAATCTAATTCCAAATTCACCAGGGATTGAAATAGTAGGCTCATCACTAAAACACATACCTACTGCAATTGGCGTTTTATTACCTTTTACAAAATTAGTCCACTCATGCCCCTCAAGTCCTATACCATGTCCAGTTCTATGTGGTAAGCCAGGTAATTTATAATTTTTACTAAAGCCGCTATTTTCAATCACCGCACGTGCAGCAGCATCTACTTGCTCACAAGCAACACCAATTTTTATTGCTGCAAATGCAGCATCCTGTGCCTGTTTTTCTAAATTCCAAACATCTGTTTGTCTTTGTGTAGCCTTACCTACTACAATTGTTCTTGTTATATCTGATGCATAACCTTCACAGCTAGTGCCACCATCTACCATCACTACATCTCCTTCGCGAATAGTTTGTGGTGTTATACTCCCATGTGGTAATGCAGAATACTTTCCAATTTGAACTGAAGCGCCGCCACTATATCCCAACTTTCTAAAAGCAGCAGAAATGTTACCGCTAAATTCTGTTTGCGACATGCCATCACGAATAGTTGCAAATGCAGCTTGATAAGCGAGTATGGTTATATCACTTGATTTTTGCATTAACGCTAATTCTGCTTTTGTTTTAATCATACGGCAACCTGCTGTAATCGGAGTGGCATCTACTATTTCAAATCCAGTTGCCACTTTTTTTACGCCGTCTGCGATAAAAAAACGTACTCTTTCCTCCATGCCTATTTTACGATGTTTAACGCCTCTATCTTTTACAATACCCACAATGACTGCATAAGGGCTTTCATGCTCTTCCCAGCATCTTACTTCATCACCAAACACTGGAAGTAATAATTCACGCGCGCGATCCTCTTCAAACTTAGGACAC
>Ga0209358_10003144_pt1 | contig 12280 bp, 14 predicted proteins | sample LauGreFa1BDMLBSN_2_FD_187574 | JGI IMG/M metagenome (GOLD analysis project Ga0209358, IMG submission 187574) | Freshwater lake microbial communities from Lake Michigan, USA - Fa13.BD.MLB.SN (SPAdes) (version 2) | ecosystem: Environmental > Aquatic > Freshwater > Lake | place: Lake Michigan, USA...
GTGCTTTGCCACAAGCAGATCCAGCGCCATGACCAGGCCATACTTGAATATAATCTGGGAGGTCACTGAATTTTTTAATTGATTTATACATTTCATGTGCGCCTGCGTCCATTGTACCAGAAATGCCAGCAGCTTTTTCAAGCAAGTCGGGTCGACCCACATCACCTACAAAAACGAAGTCGCCTGTGAAGAACATCACAGGTTCAGGACTTGCAGGTGTATCTGTCAGCAGAAAACTGATGCTCTCTGGTGTATGTCCGGGTGTATGCAGAACATCAATCCTCAGATTGCCCACCATGAAGCTGGAGCCATTTTTCAATCCAACGTGATCAAATTCGTATTGCCATCCTGGTCCACCTTCATCTGACAAATAAAGATCCGCTCCTGTGAGTGCTTTCAATTCACGTGCACCGGAAAGAAAATCAGCATGGATATGTGTTTCCATCACATGCGTAATCTTCATATTATTTTGTTTGGCAATTTCTAGGTATGTATCAACATCTCTTTTTGGATCAATCACTGCAGCAACGCCTGCTTTTTGGCAACCTATAAAATAGCTTGCTTGTGCAAGCGTTTTATCGTAGACGTGTTGGAAAAACATTTTCAAACATTTATTTAGTTAAAAAAAATTTCTTTGACAATGATGTATATGCCCATTGCAAGTACAAACCATCCGAATCCTCTTTTCAGACCATGGGCAGATACTTTTTTGCTGAGCAAATTCCCTATAAAAATACCAATTATGGCGAGGATGGTAACTGAAATCAACAGTTGCCAGTCCATTGTTTGCTTTCCCAGGTCCCCTGTAAATCCAATCAATGATTTTGCTGCTATGATGAGCAATGAAGTCCCGATGGCCTGTTTCATGGGCAACTTGCTGAAAAGAACCAATGCTGGGATGATGAGAAATCCCCCTCCTGCACCTACCAATCCCGTTAATATTCCCACAACTGTTCCTTCCAGTAAGATCATAGGGTAGTTGAATACCTGTTTACTTGTTTCCTCTTGATGATTTTCGTTGCTTCTTATCATTGAAACCGAGGCAAATACCATCAGTACTGCAAAAATCATCATCATCATCAAAGCTTTTGTACATACAAAAGTCCCGATGGTAAACACTTCATTGGGTATAGCTGGGATGATGAATGCGCGGGTTGCGTAGACAGCAATGATAGATGGAATACCAAATATAATAGCCGTCTTCAGATTGATTTCATCGGATCTATATTTCGGGAAAGTCCCGACCAAGCTGGTAGCACCAACAATGAACAAGGAATAGGCTGAGGCCAATACAGGCTCAACATGAAAAAGATATACCAAAACCGGCACGGTTAAAATTGATCCACCTCCTCCGATGAGTCCCAGTGAAAGTCCAATTAAAAGGGAAGCAATGTATCCGGCTACTATCATGTTCTAATATTCTTACCGCAAAAATGCTTTGAGTTTTGCTATAAGTATGTGACGGATGTCACGTTCAAATTATATTGAAAAAGTACATAAAATATGGGAGATTAATTTTTTTATATATGGTATCCTAGAATCAAGATACACTTTCAAGATTTTACCAATATTCAAGTGTTGCTCCAGCTTTGGCTGTGATACTTGATGGTGCAGCTAGCTCACTTGCAAATCTTACTTGAACTGTACCATTTGCACTTGGGGTAATTACTCCTTGGATGATGGCTAAATTTCCTGAAGAACTGCAGTTATTGTTTGCATCAGTGGGGAAATTATAAATGTTTGAAAAATTATATGTCTCAGAATTATTTGAAAATGTATATCTGCTTGAATAGCTGAGAAATGAGAATGAAGGTCCATTGATTGTCCAACGACTACCATTTGTTTGATTGCTAGATATAAATGGGACGATTGCAAAAAAACGGTAGGTAATACCTGCAGTCACATTGAATGAAAGATCAGGAATATCAGTCAGGGTTGTACTATTGGCAACAACATCTGAATTCAGTGTGACCAATATTCTTCCTGTGTAAGTAGATAAAATTTCTGAAACGAGTCGTGTCGTAATATTTCCTGATGCATCTGATGTCAATATCTTCGAATTGCTGTTGCTGGTACCAATTCCTGCAAATCTAACATCTCCAGTTGTATGGAGTTGTGCTGAAGGGGTTGAAGTTCCTATCCCAATCTTGCCATTGTTTTTGTTATAAATATCATTACCCGATTTTTTCCATTGACTGGTATCAATTGAAAATCTTGTTCCTTTAGGGTCAACAACAACTTGTGCTGTTGAGTGTATTTTGAATATAACAATTAATATAAAAATTAAGCTGTATTTCATTTGAAAGAATTTATTTGACCAATAACCCGCAGGTTATTGGTCAAATGAGTGATTCAGGATATTGGATGATAAACGGTTATTTTACCCATTGTATTTCTATCACATCTCCTGCAGCTACAAGTGATGACATGCCCGCAGTAAAATTGATTTCTCCTGTTCCAATAGTATAATCAACTGTTCTCAAAAGCTTGACACCATTTCTGTAAACCCATATTTTTGAAGCTGAATTTGGCATATTTGCGACGACAAATGCTGATTGTGCGGCTGTTGCATTAAAAATTTCATCACCACTTTGCAACAGAGATTCAGCAGTTACTCTTCTCAGTGTGCCATCGCTTCCACTTACAACAAGACTGTCATTTGCCAGGTTTCCGCTTCTGAGTCCACTGATTTTTAATGTATTCGCTTCGCTTGTTCCGATCGTAGTTGATTTTGTTAAATCCCCTCCCAGTTCAACAAGATTTTCTGTTTTGGTAAGGCCATTGCTGAAGCTCAACGCATTGAACAGTGAAGATGCAGAAATGAATTTAAGTTGACCTGTTAATGGGTCAACTACCATGACACTATCTGTTGTATTTGATCCTCTCTGCAATCCTGTTATTTGTAGAAATTCTGTAGCTGTAGTTTGAATAGTTGTGATTTTGTTCAACGCACCACCCAGTTCAACAGTTTGTTCATTCTTGGTTAATCCATTTGCTACATTTTTCACAAAATTACTGTCACCAATTTGTTTAGGTGTTACATAAAGCAGTGTACTGTCTTGTTTTGTGATGACAGCTGCTGTGTTTGAAATTACCCATTTGATCGTACCCTTGTTGTCGATTACTTGGGTTGTGTCTTTTTGAGCGAATGCTCCGAAGCTGATTGCTGCTGCAATCGAGAAAAGTAGTAGCTTTTTCATTAGATTGTTTTTTTTGATTTATAATAATTGAATAATCCTGATTTGATCTCCCTTTTTACAGGGTATTTCTGAAACGATTGTGTTGTTTTGAATGGTATGTAAGATGAGAATACCATTTCTATAGAGAAAAATCTTTGTTTGTTCAGTAATTGTATAGGGAGTTTTAAAAGCAGTTTGTCCGTCTACTGTTACCGTTTCTGTATGATTTTGTCCATTGAAAAATAATCCCGTTGTTACTGAATTATTATTTGCTTTGATCCATTTTGTTCCATCGCTGTAATACAGTCCTGTACTCAAATCATTGGTGGTGGAAGTATTGTATACAATCATTCCACTGGTAAATGTTTTTAAGGGCAGTGAGGATGAGGTAGAAACAAGTGCTACTCTTGGCAAGAGGAACCCCTTGTTGACAGATTCGATTTCAAGCATGGCATCTGAATTCATTGTTTTGTTGCTCTCTCCAATTTTGATTTGTGATGAAGCTTCGGTATTGTATCCTAGCATCACGAGAATCATAATTATTGATATGTACTGGTTTCTTATATGTTTTATTATCATAACTTGTTTTTATTGTTTGATAAATCTCTTTCCCCTTCCGATAACATTTCCATTCACTCCGATGATGCTTAAGTAATATGAGCCACTTGATAATATTTTAACATCCACAAGTATTGTATTTACTCCACTTTTACATTCAACCTTATTCCTCATAATAGTTCTGCCTGTAGCATCGAATACAATGAGATCTGCTTGCCCGGTATAATTGGAGTTAAAGCGCAGGTGTATGTTCTCGTAATGGGTAACTGGATTTGGGTATAATAAGAAACCACCTGGTTCGTCGTTGCTTGTTGCATCAAGACTAACCCTGCCTATTCCAATGGCTGAAATACCTGCAATCATTTTACCGCTTAACTGATTATCCTCTGTATTCCCGCTTGCGGTTGCTGTTCCACTGAGATCTATCCAGCTCGTTCCATTCCATCCAACCAATCTCAATGCATTTGTTTCTGCAAAATCTCTCATATCTGGGATGCTGACATTTATCATCAGATCAGCACCGTCACCAGTTCCATTCGTATCAATGATTCTTGAGCTGCCGACTAGCCAATCCCATTGTCCCACTTTACTTACTGCTTTAATTGGATCTTTTACTGCATTCACCGGATGTTCACCAGCATGAGGCAGTGTTTGATCGTTGTTATGAGAAGGATCACCCTCCATCCAAGCAACTGCATATACATCAGTATTTATTTTAGGTGCTGATATTTCAAGTGTTCTGAGGTCTTTGCCATTACCAACTGGAAACAGAAAAGATGTAGCTCCATATTTTTTTATGTACCCATTGATGTTTGCATCATCAGAGAATCCTATAAATTTTCCATTATCAATTACGCTGAAATAGCCTGGAAGCCTATTTCTGTCAGAGCTCCATGTGATTTTAGTGAAAGAAGAAATATCTATTGTTCCATAGTTCAACAACTCTCCGCCTGAGAATACATGATTGATTTGGGAGATAGCATTCAGTCCAATGAGTAAATAAAGGACAATAGCGGAAATAAATTTCATTTTAGTTTGGTTGGTGTTCGACAATCAGCTTTGTTAAAAATATTTTGCAATGCTATTGTCAGTAATTGCCATTCAAAATGACAATCGTCAACCAAAAAGATGATCTAAATGAAAAGTATATTAAAGTTTATTTTATCTATCAGACTTTTTTATTGAACTACTTGAAGAAGTTCTTTGTTCATATCAATACATTTTGATATGAGAGAGTTGAGATCAAGGTTCCTGGTTCCTTGTAATCTTGCAACTGCGTTGACATAGGTTTCAAAATCAAATTGATCCCGATTTAAAATTTTATGCTGAGTAGAAAATACAGGCATTTTGGGCTTGGTGGATTTATTGATGATATCCATCACAGATGCAAAATCTTTGTTTGCTGTAATTGAAGGTGATACAAAGTGAATTTGTCGGTACTTTTCAAAGTAGTTGTCCATCATAGTGAGAATTCTTTCCTCTCTATTTTTCATGGTTTTTATATGGAAGTAGTAAGCCTTCAGTTTTTTGACCAGTTCTTCGTTGTTCAAATAGCGCAGTGTTCCTGAGTTAATTGCCTGTTCCCATGTTGCATCATTGGGTTCCCAGCTGTTGCGCAGTGAGATGATCGCATAATAGAAATATAACTCATTGATGTGGCTCTCCCATTTTCCACTTCTATACATTGCATATATAGAGTCAGCTGCTTCTTTTTGATTTTGAACCAGGAATACCTTGTTTTGAAGACTGATTGAATCATTGATCAAATCGGCTTTCAACTCTGATAAGTAAATCTTGCCCCTGTTTATTTCAATTTGATGTTCTCTGATGTTTTCTGCCAAAAAACCAAGGCTGACAGCAAGAAAAAGCATCAGGAATTCTGTTATATATTCTTTGAAATTTTTCTTGGCATGACTGTGGTGAGAATGATGTACTTCCATTAAACTATATTTAATTCAAGATAAAGAAATTTATATTTGATATGAATGAATACAATGTACCAAAGTCATTCAATCAATTGTATTATCATGCATTTTGAGGAAAAGTCAAGGCGCAGGTAAATAAGCTGATGCAAGTTATTCAGGGTACATTGCCCATTGATTTTATTGATATACGATGGTTGCAGGTAGCCTGACTTCATTTCCGGTTCTTTTTTGAAGATCGTCGCCCAGTTCTTGTCTTGCTTTTTCTGCAATCGTTTCCAGCATTTTTACAATTTCTGGGAATTCTTTTTGTACATCATAGCGTTCACCTGGATCTCTTCTTAGGTCATACAAGGCTTTTGGCATCATGACATCTTCAGGTGATGGTCCGGGGAATCCATTTTTTCCAGGAACTTGATTCAGGTATGATCTGGATGGGTGTTCAAATACCAACTTCCAATTGTCTTTTCTTACTGCCTCCAACGAATTTTTTCTATAGTAATAATAGAATTCTGAACGGGGTGTTTGTGTTAGATCTCCTTGTAGTAATGGGAGCAAATTCACTCCGTCAATTTTTCTTTCTGGTAGTTGTGTGTTGGTCATGGCTGCAATTGTTGGAAGCACATCAATTGTTGAAGCAAGTTGGTTCATAACTTTGCCAGCTGGGATGACACCTTTCCAATACATGATGCAAGGGACTCTGTGTCCTCCCTCGAACGAAGTGCCTTTGCCTTCCCGAAATCCACCTGTATTTCCTGCATGGTTTCCGAAGTTGAACCATGGACCATTATCGCTTGTGAAGATGATGAGTGTTTTTTTATCAAGTTTTAGTTCCTCTATTTTTTGTATGATTCTCCCCACATTGGCATCGATTTCTTGAATCACATCGCCGTAGAGACCTTGTTTGCTTTTTCCTTTGAATGCCGGACTTGCATTGATGGGGACATGTGGCATGGGGTGAGCGAGATAAACAAAGAATGGGTGATTTTTATTCTTTTCAACGAAGGATATTGTTTTATCCGTAAGCGACGCTGTGAGTTGAGCCTGTTGATCCAAAGTTGTAATGGTTGAAACCCTTTCATCTCCTTCAATCAGTGGGAGTGGAGGGTAGCCTGATTTATTGGTTCCTTGTTTTGCAGGTGTTCCATCATACCAAACAGGCCACATATCGTTTGAGTAAGGGATGCCGTAGTATTCATCAAAACCATGACTTTTGGGTAGATATCCTTTTACATCGCCCAAATGCCATTTGCCAAATGCAGCTGTGGCATAATTTTTTTGTTTTAACAATTCTGCGATCGTGGTTTCATCTGGTGAGAGTCCCACGCCGGCCTTGGGCCACAAAGCACCTGATATCCCAACTCTGTTTGCATAACAACCGGTGAGGAGTGAAGCACGAGAAGCGCTGCATACAGCCTGAGTCGTCAGAAAATTAGTGAAACGCATTCCCTCTGCCGCCATTTTATCCAAAACCGGCGTTTGGATATCAACTGCACCATAGCAGGACAAATCACCATATCCCATGTCGTCCATATAAATAAGAATGATATTGGGACTTGTATTTTTTTGTTGAGCGATCAGTTGTGTAGAGATTAGAATAGACAAGCCAATAGTAAACGATAAGATTTTTTTCATGGCAATTGATACTTATTATGATGTAATTTCTTCAATCAGATCCCAAAGATTTCCGTATAGATCCTTGAAGACAGTAACTTTCCCATAAGACTCTTGTTGCACTGGACGTATGAATTCAACTCCTTTGCTTTTATATGCATGGTAGTCCCTCATGATATCATCCGTATAAAGAAATAAAAAAACCCTTCCTCCCGTTTGATTTCCGATGTATTTACTTTGTTCCTCTGTTGAAGCTTTTGCCAACAGCAATTTGCTGCCCTGGCCTGTGCCCTTTGGTTGCATTACCACCCATCTCTTTGTTTCCGATAGTTGGGTATCTTCTATCAATTCAAATCCCAATACATGAGCGTAATATTCAATTGCTTCATCATAATCCTTTACAAGCAGGCTGATTTGTCCGAGGAATTGACCCATGGTATAAACGTCCTTCTTGTGAATGTACGTAAAATACTTTTTGACTTATAAGTTATATACAATGAACAATACTTTGAAAAGGTTGTTTAATTTTATAAAAATTTACCAATGGAAGAAATGATTCCCAATGAAGGCTTTCCAAAAGCTGCAGCAGATCAACCTTGTTGTGTAAATGTTGAAGCTGGTAAAACCTATGCATGGTGTACATGCGGACTTAGTGAGAAACAACCATTTTGTGATGGAAGACACAAAAAAATAGATGGCATGCCTTACAAGAGTTTACGCTTTGAGGCAACAGAAAACAAAGAGGTTTGGCTTTGTCAGTGTAAGAAGACCAAGAATCCACCTTATTGTGACGGAAGTCATAATCATTAGTCTTCCTCAAAAACAATTCCCCATTTAGTGATCCAGGCTTTGGTGGTTCCTTTAAACCGATCTATTTGATCGCCACCACCATTCTTTCTTGGATCATTTTCTTTTTCCATCCAACCAAGAAGTTTATTATTCATCTTTTTCAAGATATCCTGATAAGCACTATTGCCAGCCAGATTTTTTAATTGAAAAGGATCATTTTTAATATCATACAATTCTTCTCCAGGCCTTTTCCCAAAACTTAAATCAAAGTAATATTTTAATGCAACGTCATCTTTGTTGTCTATCAACAGTGCCTTCGAAGGGCCACCGTCAACATCCCCATAAACAGACGGAGTCCCTGGGATAGATTCATCTCCAGCAGGGGATCTGTTGGGGCGAAAATTTTTGATGTATAAAAACTCATGATCTCTCAAAGCACGCATTGGATATCCAGCCAGCATACCTTCGTCAATTCTGCACAAACAATGCCTTTCTCTTTCCAGATAAACTTCTTCACGATTTGATTTTTTTAAACCCTTCATAATTGGAACTATACTTATACCATCAACCATTGGTTGATTTTTGACCTCTGCCATATCTAAAAAGCTAGGCATCAAGTCAATCAGATTTATGAAAGAGGTATTCACATTGTTCTTAAGAAATTGATTGCCGCTGTAACTGACAATTAATGGTACGTGCGTACCATGGTCATATAGATTTGCTTTTGCATGTGGGAATGGCATGCCGTTGTCACTCGTTAAGACAATAATTGTGTTGTCTAATTTGCCAGATTTTTCAAGCATCTCTATCAATTCTCCAACTTCTTTGTCAAATCTTTCGATCAGATGAAAATAGTCAGCCAAATCATTTCTGATTTCATCTGTATTGGGAAGAAATCCAGGAACGTTGATCTTATCAGGATCGATTCCATTTCTTTTACCAGCACCAAATGGGAAAAATCTGTGAGGGTCATTGGTCCCAAACCAAAAGAAAAAAGGTTGATCTTTTTTAATTTCTTCTAATAGTTGTTTGAAAGCTATTTCTTTGCCGGCAGGATTTTCTGAGTATCCCATTTTTGTATAATCTCCAGGTCCCCATCCTTTTCTTTCGAAGCCGACAAAATATCCTTCATTTCGAAGGATCTGCGTAAAAGTGGGTATGCTGATGTCTAGCTTACCAACCAGGTTAACACCTTCACCGAGTTTGTGCGGGTACTTGCCAGTTAACATACCTGCTCTTGATGGAGTACATGAGGGAGATGCTGCGTAGGCATTGGTAAAAGTGATACCCTTCTTTGCCAGTCGCTCTATATTGGGTGTTTTGACTATTTTATCACCATATACACTTGTATAGGGGTAACTAAAATCATCTGCCAACAAAAAAAGGATATTCGGTCTTGACTGCGCAAACATCAACGTTGAGATGCATATAAAATAAACCGTCAATGACAATTGTCTCATATTATAAATCTACATGATTGTCATGAAAGTTTTCTCTTTCTTGGAGCTTGCTTTTATTTAAACATCATCCTGATAGCCTTTTCATTTTTTTTCCAGAACGAAAAAAAGGAACCGCGAACTTCTTTGGTGGATGGGATCATCCAAGGACGCTCATCTTCAACGCCCTGATAGTGTGCGTTCAATGGGTGCTCTGTGAAATAAATGGTTTCATCATGGAGTTTCTTTTTCAGTTCATCAAAGCTTCCTACAAACAGTTGAATCCCATCGATATTTTTTGCAAGTTGAATTGCAAAGAATATACATGATTGAGAGACTGGATACTTTTTGAACGTTTCAGGTTCTAACAGCAATATCCGATTTGCTTTCATGTCAGCACGCCATGTTGGGGAGAGATGATAATAATTATATATAAGGACTGGCAGTCCTGGTTCAATGTTCAGCGCATCTGCTTCCGGCAACACTGTATTCTGTTCTAATATTTCAGATTCTTTCAATACAGACGGGGTTTCCAGTTGTTGCAGCTCGTCATATGTTAGATCTAAAAATGTGTTGGTCTGATTCGATTTGGTGTAGTAATTGATATTTTCCTGATTGGCTATGTACTTTTTGCTAGAGAATGAACCAGCAACCCATTGCCAGGATAATGCATTGCTTCCCCAATCTCCATCCAGCAGGTGATAGTACATCCATTTGGCAGGGTGCAGCCAATGTGAATGACCTAGGTTGCAGGCAAGAAATGCAGTATACATGCGAAGGTGGTTGTGCATCATCCCTGATGATTTCAATAATTGGATGCCTTTGTCGATTGCTTCAATTGAAGTATGGGCGTTTGCAATAGCTGTTGGAATGCCATGGTTGTTTACTTTTGTTTGTGGTTGCTTGATATCTTGATCGATTCCATTTTGATAGGTTTGCCAAACGCGTTGAAAATATTCCCGCCACGAAAGCTGTTGAATAAATTTCTCACATTGATTATAAGTATATCCTTTGTCAATCAGATATGTCAGTATCTGTTTGCAGTTGATTACACCTCTTGAAACATAGGGGGAAAGTTGCGTTACTGCTCCGTCAATGAAATTTCTTGATTTGCTGTAGCGAACTGGCTCAATCTGATCGAACAGTTGAATGATTTCATTGTAGGTTGTTGGGAGCTCAGAATTCACTTATCTTTTGCTTATTTTATTGAGGGTAATTTGTCTTTGAAGTGCACATTTAAAACGGCTGATGGCGGGATTTCTTTTGGAAGCGTGTTTTTGACTGACTCCGCTGTTCACTCTTTTTCTCCACAGATTGAAACTGGAACGTTTCAATTCTTTTCGCATCAGTTGAATGACTTCTGATTCTCTTACCCCAAACTGTGCCTGGATGGCTTCAAAAGGAGTTCTGTCCTCCCATGCCATTTCTATAATTCGGTCTATATCAACTGTTGATAAAATGGGTTCTTTTCTTTGAGTTGATTTTTCCGTTGTTTTCATCACCCTTATAAACACTCATATTACCTAAACTGTTTAAACTTATTTAGTATTGTTCATACCAATTGAACTTTTCCCTTACGATGTCTGATTTTGATTCTTTCAGATAGGTCAGTAGAGCAGAGGATGCTGGGGAATGATTTTTGCCTTTCAGCCAAATCAGACTCCATGTTGTTTTGATCGGGAGACCTTTAACGGGAATGATTTGCAGCTCTTTATTAAAGAGTTCGTTTCTGATTCCTATCAACGGCATGATGGAGTAGCCGAGTCCAGCAATCAATGCCTGTTTGACTGCTTCGTTTGAAGTCAGCTCCATTTTTTTAAATACAGATAGTTTATTGTCTTCCATGTATTTTTCCATCAACTGTCTTGTGCCTGATCCATTTTCTCTATAGATAAAAGGAGCTTTTTTGAGAATATCTTTTATGGGTATTGGTTTGCTGAATGATTCTTTTGTATCACCCACCAAGAATAATTTATTTTGAAGCAAGTCCAGTTTTTCAATTTGAACATTGGTAGGCGGAATGGAAACCAAAGCAAGATCTACCTCTCCATTGGTTAAACTTTCTAATACTTTGTTTTTATTTGTAACATCCATTGAAAGCTCAACTCCTGCATGTATTTTCATAAAGTCTGCAAGAAAATGGGGCATTACATATTTACCTGTTGATACAACCGATATTTTTAATTTACCTGTCAGGAGTCCCTTGTATGCCAATGTTTTTGAATTGATGGCATTTACCTGATCAATGATATCTTCTACTGCCACAGCGATTTCTTTGCCAAAATCAGTGATGAAGATTTTTCTCCCAATCATTTCTGTAAGAGGAATATCAAACTGATCCTGAAAATTTTTCAGCTGAATAGAAACTGCGGGTTGAGTGAGTTGCAGTTCTTCCGAAGCTTTTGTGATGCTTTGTGTTTGTACAATTTTTAGAAAAATCTGCAGTTGGTTCAGTGTATAGTTCATAAAAATATGTTATAAAAAACATTATAAAGATAAATAAAAATTATGATTAATTATCAACAACTTTTGTCAGAAGGTAATTGTACTGATTTGGTGCTTGTAAATCCGAATACACCTACAAAGGTTCAAAAGGAAAACTTCTTGTACACATGCGGATGGTCGCCTTTTGAAAATACAGTATTTCAAAGCAGTGTTTCCCATACAATTGTCAACGGAAAAATTGTTTATCAGCAGCAGCAGATCAATGAAGGGGTCAATGGACAGCGGTTGAAATTCTTGAGAGATAGATAACAATCATTCCGTTATACTTATCGTGTAA
>Ga0209358_10003145_pt1 | contig 12277 bp, 20 predicted proteins | sample LauGreFa1BDMLBSN_2_FD_187574 | JGI IMG/M metagenome (GOLD analysis project Ga0209358, IMG submission 187574) | Freshwater lake microbial communities from Lake Michigan, USA - Fa13.BD.MLB.SN (SPAdes) (version 2) | ecosystem: Environmental > Aquatic > Freshwater > Lake | place: Lake Michigan, USA...
AACGCTCAGGTGTCCGGCACCGCTCGGGTGTACGGCAACGCTCAGGTGTACGGCGACGCTGTGGTGTTCGGCAACTCTCTGGTGTCCGGCAACGCTCGGGTGTACGGCAACGCTTGGGTGTACGACAACGCTTTGGTGTCCGGCGACGCTCGGGTGTCCGACCACGATGGACGGCCCAAGGAGGTGGACCTGTGATCAAGTACACCTCGACGGATGGCTGGCTGCGGACATTCGAGATCCACGAGGAGTTCCGCGTCATCCCTCCGCGCACGCGCGAGTCGCTTACGCTCTACTTGATGCACGGCTGTCGCCCAGGATCTTTCACCTCGGCCGTTCTGGCTCACGACCTCGTCAACGCATACAAGTTTGCCGACGAGGAAAACTTGAAGGCCATGCAGTCTCTGGTGGCGTGGATGCACCGCTATGTACCGGCCGAGGCTTGCGGCAGCTACGAGCGCGTGCGCCGATTCAAGGGCTACGTTCGCGACGAGGAGGCTTGACCCGTGGTGAAGGACAAGATGCCGAGGTTCTGGAACGAGAACACGAAGTCCTTCACCCGCCGGGAGCACCACATGCCGAACCACGTCAACGGCGCGCCGCGAGAGTTCCGGCTTACTCTTGGCACGATCGGCGAATCAGACCCGACATCTTGGACCGTGCGCTTGTCCCGCCGGCAGCAAGTGCTTGAGGATGCAGAGACGTTCGCACTCAGTCTGTCGCTGCGGCTGAAGTACCACCCCAACTCCGTCTACATCTTCTCGCTGGCTGATCAGCCGCAGCCGACACGCGAAGCCGTTCTGCGCGCTCTGGCGAGGTCTCGCCAGTTCGTGATCAGGATCGGCCGCGCCTCGTGGGAGTTCCACATTTCTCAGGCTCCGGGCTGGCGCGAAGGCGTGCCGGCACCAGAAGCCACGACCGTGGAACAACTCGACCAGAATCTCGGAATCCACTCAAGTGGAGCCGATGTCGAGGTCGAAGAACTTGACGACCTGACGCTGCACCTGCGGCGCGCGGTCGACAACTTGATGCAAGAACTCAGGCCCCAGCGTGGGCCGACCACCGACCAACTGGAGCTGTTCCAATGACCAAGAAAACGATCACGACTCTTCTCTTCCTCGCCGTGTCCGCGCTGTCGAGCTTCGCGGCCGACCGCAAGATCGACGCGGACACGCGCAAGTTCCTCGACGCCGTTCGGCGCGTGGAGACCGGCGGCTTGCCGAACGCCGGCAAGGGTGCCGTCGGCGACAAGGGCGCAAGCATCGGGCCGTACCAGATCCAGCGTGCGTACCACGCGGATGCCAGGATGAAGGTCGGCAAGTACGAGGACTGCTCGGCGAACCACGCCTACAGCGAGCAGACGATGCTGGCCTACTTCGCCCGCTACGCGCCCAAGGCTCTCGAGGCGAAGGACTGGGAGACCTTGGCACGCGTGCACAACGGCGGGCCGAAGGGCCACACGAAGAAGGCGACGATCGGCTACTGGGCCAAGGTCAAGAAGGAGATGGGGAAGTGAACGTTTATGTTTTGACGAATGTGATCCGTGGCGCATGGCAACACGAACGCATCGTTGTCGGAGTCTATGCCACACGGCAGGCAGCAGAGAAGCAAGTCCAAGAAGACACAGACAATGGTTTTGCAGTCTCAGCCTATAAAATCGAAGAGTACGAGTTGCAGAAGGAGACGTTCAAGTGACTACGACAGGTGGCGAGTCAGAGCGGCCGCGAGGATCTCTTCGCCAAGTGCAGCGTGATCGCCGCTAAGATCGACGCATGCAGCGTCTCGGCCGTCTTGTCTTCGATGTGTTCTACGTCGGCGTCGCAGCCGTGATCCTGATCTGGGTGATCTTGTTCGATAGGAAGGAGCCAATGAAATGAGCAACCATCAAGACTGGCTTGAGCGCCAGTACATCGAAAGCTACGACGACGATGTCAACGGCGAGACCAACATCAACCACTGCGGCCTGAACATCGACGTGACCATCGAGTCCGGCGAGGTGGCATCGTTCAAGATCGTGGGGATCAATGACGAGACCGAGGCGCGCATGTGCGCCGACCACGCGGCCGAGATCCTCGGCGTCAGTCGGCCCACGACCGCGGCCGAGGTGATGGATTTGATCTCGCGCGCGCACCTGCCCCACACGATTGACGCCACAGAATGCGTCGACGCCATCCTCGCCGACCGCGAGATCGAGGCCGACGCCGACGAGTGGCTGTAGTACAATCCACGCGCGCTGGTGTGTATCCAGTGCCGCCGAAGGCTCTGGTGTCTGGCGACTTCCTGACCTTCGGTCCCTGAACAAACCACCGGCGCTCCACCTTGGTCGGTGAACGGCCGCGACGGGCCGGTGGTCGTCATTGCAAGCCGTCGCGGCCACCTTCTCTCCATGAATCGCGCAGAGCTCCTCGAGCTGCATGAAACGATCTCCGATCAGGCGTTCTCGGTGATGCAGTTCAAGAACAACGACTACGCCGACACGGCCGACGCGTTGTTCAACTTGCGGCAGTGCGAGGCTCTGGGGCTGTGCAGCATGGAGCAAGGGATCTTGATTCGCATCACGGACAAGCTGGCGAGGTTGTCCAACGTGACGGCCGGCAAGTCTCTGGCCGTGAAGGATGAAGGCGTGCGCGACACGATCGTGGACCTCGTGAACTATGCGGTGCTGCTTGCTGCCGCGATCGAGGAGCGCACGCGCAAGGAAACACACGGCCGGCGGCACGAGGCCCGGTCGTGAGTGGTAGCGTGGTGATGTAAGTCCTCAACATACCAGAAGGGAACTGCCTATCGTGCAGGTCTGGTTATGCAGGTGTCAGTCCTGCCCACGCGACCACACTCTTCTGAGGTATGCTGACCACGTCATGACTGCCCAATGCCCTTTGTGCGGCTCTCGCGTGTACTCGTTGCATACCCTTCGCTGGCAGGACGCGCTGCGCCAGTTGCCGGCGGCCTTGAAGCAGCAGGCCATGCGCCAGCAGGGCGACCGCTCTCCGAACAGTGGTCGATGGCTCTACGCCACGAAGCAAGGCACCGCGATCTGCATCTCGCCCGACCAGGCGTCCTTGATCGTCGAGGACGCGCCTTTCGGCGAAGACCACGAGGACTGAGGCCGTGCGGTGCACGGCGTGTGGCTGTCGAACCAAGCGCCTCGAGCGGCACCACTACGCGCCTCGGATCGTGTTTGGCGATTACGCGGACACGTTCCCTGTCAAGTTGCTGTGCGTCGAGTGCCACGCTGAGTACCACGACGAAGAGCGTCGGCTGGCGAAGACATCGGTCGGATGGCTGGCTTGGCGAGACTTGGTCGAAACCGACGACCGCTGCGAGCGGTGCTTCGTCATGGGCAGCGATCCATCCGGCGAGACGAGAATGATGCCCTACGCGTTCTGGAACCACGGCACGCGCTGGCACCGCGGTGGTCTATGCTGGCGCTGCTTCGACTACTTTGCCGGCGAGATGCGGCGGCACCTGAAGAGGGCAGACAAATGACCAAGGTCGTGGAACATGTAGGCATCGACCCCGGGCTGCGAGGCGGAATCGTCCATCTCGACGAGTCCCTGCGCGTGAAGACGTTCTATCGGACGCCGGTGATCGAGGGCGACGGTGCAAAGGCCCAGTACGACGAGCGCGCGCTGGCCGGCATCATCGCCGGCATGGCCTTGGACGCTGCCAAGCGTGGAGTCTGGTTACGGTTCTGCATCGAGGACGTTCACGCGGCACCCGGACAAGGCGTGGTGTCGATGTTCCGGTTCGGCATCGGCTACGGTCTGTGGCTCGGTGCAATCTCGATGACGGCCTTCCCGCTGGCGAAGGTGAAGCCGCAGGCGTGGCAACGCATCGCGTTTGCAGGCCGGCCGTCGGCGGACAAGAAGCAGACGAGCTTCCTTGTCGCGCGCGAGCTCTTTCCCGAGCTGCCACTGAAGAGCAAGACCGCCGACAGCGGGTTGTCGGACGCAGCTCTCATAGCCATGTCCTGCGCGCGCATGTACACGCCGCGGGCGTCGCCGGCTTGAAGCAAAGCCGGCCGACGTCCTCTCTCGACGTCGGCCAGCACTTCCCTGATCAGCCAAGGCAAGCCGACGTCATCCGTCAAGCACGTCCTTGGGTGCCGTTATACCAAAGTTAGCTGGGTATAACGCGTCGCGCGCGAGGACGGCCATTCATGGGGCCGTAGCTCAATCGGTCAGAGCGCGCGTCTTATACACGCTCGGTTGCGGGTTCGAGTCCCGCCGGCCCTACCACCTCACATACTCGACGGCCAGCACCTCGAAGTCCCAGATGGCCGAGAACTTATTTCGAAGTGTCGCCGCGCCCCACGGTGCCTCGACTTGAGCGTAGGCAATCGAGTGCCAGGACAGGTCGACCACGCCATCTGGGTCGCAGAACTCGGCCAAGTAGGCCGGATGCGTGAACTCGGATACCCGCGTGGACCAGTACTCTGGCTGGATCTGCCGGTCCCACGGCATCGAGATCGTCTCTCCCGACGTTCCGGCCCAGTCCAGCACGCCATCGAACGGGCCCAAGACTACGCTCGGCGGTGGGTGGATTCGCACCGCCGGCAACTCACAGAACCACAGCAGCGTGCCCGACTCGGTGGTCGGGTAGAACCACGCCGGGAAGTCGTAGCCCCACGGCTGGCCGTTGATCGGATTGATGCCGAGCGCGCGTGGGTCGAACGTGAACGTCGGGTGGATGTTCTCGAGCTGCGCGTACCACGCCAGATGGTGCCGGTGAACTATCCGGACTTTCCGGAGAGTTGCCAGAGGCCCAGGGAAGGCCGCCAGCGACACGCGGCGCACGTCCTTGACCTCGGAGGCATCCCAAGGCCAGTCGTTGCCTACGAGGCCAGAGAACGAGGCCATGGGCCCCAGGGGACGACCGCGACCGTCGGCTTCCCCATCCCCAGACAGAAGAAGGCCGACGGCTGCGGCCGTGATGCCAGCGCGAAGCCAGCTCACGGATTGTACTCGACTCGATCGACCACGATGTCGTACTTGAACCAATCGACGCCTCCGGCCAGCGAGCCCTCGGTTGGCGTGCAGGTCGGCGCATCCTTCTGGAGCCAGGTCATCGGCTGGATGGACAGCTCGACCACGCCGTCGGAGTCCCTGAACGGCGTCAGGGCCGCCGGCTGGTCGATGACCTGCACCGTGGTCGTCCAGTAGTCGGGCTGCGCGCATTCGTTCCACGGCACGACGGTCTGGTAGCCGGCGGTGCCCGCGTAGTCCACGATGCCGTCGTAAGGTCCAAGGGCCGGCACCGTGCAGAGCGAGATGCTCCACGACGGCACGCCGGACTGGATCACGCCGCCAGCCTCGGTGCGAAACCAAGGGAAGGAGTAGATCGACGGATAGCAGCCGGCCTGACCCCACCACACGATGGGCTCGAGGTTCTCGACGCGGAAGGAGTAGGAGATGTGGTGCCGCAGGGTAAGCCGAACTCGCTGGAGCGGGACGCCGCCGGTGTAGGCCGGGAAGCTGACGTCGCCCGGATCCTCAGCGGTGGCCGAGCTCGCGGTGAACGGACCGTATGTCTGGTAGCCAGTCCTACGACCGCCGAACACCGGCATGCACACGACAAGGGCCGCCAAGAGACCGCAGAAGCTGGAACGGTTCATTTTTTCTCCATCCGGTCTGCTAGGTGCGTGCCCGGCTTCATGTTGTCAAGCATCACGCAGGCCGAGCGCAGAGCCGCGTGGTGCGAGGAGTACATCTCGGAGAAGCAGAGGATGCGGTTGTTGGCGCTTCGAATCCTGAAGAACCAAGACCCGCTCGGGCCTTGCTCGACCTCGATCAGGAGTGCCTTGCCGATGGTTTCCTTTTTCTTGCCGAGCTTGTCCATCGTCTGTCTTTCACCTGTTCGCCACTTCCCGCTCGAGGCGCTCGAGCGTGGCTACCACGCGCGCCTGTTGTTCGTCGTGGCGAGCAAGAACTTGCTCGAATTGTTCCTTGCACGCGTCGCGCTCGGCCTGCATCTGGCGCTCGAAGAACTGGCGCTCCAGACGTAGTTGCTCGGCGAATTCAGACACGCTGCGCCGATGCTCGTCCATCGCGCGCTCGAAGAGCTTGGGCAAGAAGCGGTAGATGAAGAGGGCGATGATGCCGAGGATGCCGATGGCCCCGAGGTCGGGGATGCTGGCGAGCGGCAAGGAGCCCTGGCTGACTTGCTCGAGCACGGCGAACATCAGTGGTGCTCTCCGTTCAGCTTCTGGATGGTCTTCTTGCGGGTCCAATCTCGGCCCACCCACGTCGCCACCATTGAGGCAATCGCGATGCCGATAGCCTCGGGAAGGCCGACCGCGCGCGAGAGCACGCCGGCCATGTCTTCGGCGCGCTTGTCTGTCTTGCTGGCGACCTCGTCGACGTCGCGCTCGAACTCCTCGCGAGCTTCGGCGAACCTCCGCTCGACATCCGCTCTGTCGGCAGCATCCGTGTGGAGGTCGGCGACCTCGACTTCGACCAGCGACAGACGCTTGTCGACCGTGTAGCCGAGCTCCTGCAAGTCGCCGGACGTGGCGCACGAAGACAGAACCACGCCGGCCGTGATGCCGGTGAACGCATACGCGAGGATCATCGCGCGGTTGATCTTGCCCTCGGGTGTCATGGCGCGAAGCTCAGGCCCAGAGCCTCGGCTTCGCCCGGGCGCAGGACGCCCTGCTCGAGCAGCCACGCCGGCAAGGCCACTTCGACCTTCTGCGTGATCTTCACCTCTCGCGAGCGCGACCAGACGAGGACGTAGCCGGCCTCGACCTCGAAGGGCCCAAGGAGCGTCGCGCCTTGCGGCATGGTCGCGCTGGGCTTCTCGTACAGTTCGACGGCCAGCGACGCGCGTGCCACGACCAGCAGCGTGTCGCCGTCGAATCGAGCCACCGCTGCGGCGGCCGATTCGTCCGAGCTTACGACTACCGATCCGACGACCTTCGGCTTCAGGCCGAGCGACGGGCAGGAGGAGAAAAAAAGGGCACAGGCCCCGGCTAGGAGAGCGCGCGTCAAGTGCATGCGCGAAGTCTGGCCGAGACCTGTCCTGCGAACTAGCCCGTATGCTTTCGGCTCACGGGTAAATCTGGATAACAATCCATTCCGTCCCGGTACAGAGAAGCCGGAGAGTTGCCCGAGTACCAGTCATCACAAAAGTCGTCGCGCCGTCGATGAGTTCCGAGGCGTTGCCGTCGAGAACAAGGCCACCGCCTGTATCCACGGCGAGGACGACCTGAATCGTTTTGCCCTTGTTGCTGGCCACCGCCGGCAAGTTGATGGTGATCGGGATCGCGGTCGATGTTGCGACGATCGCATCGTCACCCAGTTGCCAGGTGTACGGATGATCGGCGTCAGCGATCTCCCGGAGGCTCATCGCGTGACGAAGCGTGTAGTTCGTGTTTAGCGTGGAGCGCGATGCCGAGATGGTGTCGCTGCTGTTGATCGTAGTCAGCGGATTGAAGATTGTGCTCATGGCCTCTGCTCGTCGTGGAGGATCTCGTCTTCGACGACTTCGTTGCCGCCGATGAATGTGCAACCGTAGAGCTCGCTGGCCCCACGGATGATGGCGTTGCCGTAGATGCGCGACTCGCCGTCAACGCGTGCCGTGCCCTCGATGATGCAGTTGCCGAAGACTTGGGCCTCGTGATCCACGAAGGCGTTGCCTCGAATCTGTGCCGACTCATAGATCCACGCGTCGCCGCACACCCACGCGTTGCCGTAGACCTTCGCGCCGGCGTCTATCCAGACGGCATCGTCGACGACCGCCGTGTCTGCCACCCACCCGCCGCCGTTGGCGTGCTGGTGCGCAGCAACAGGGCCAGCACCGTCACCGAAGTCGTAGGCCGGCATGGTCAGCGTTCCGTGACGACGATCGACCCGTTGATGGTCGTCGCCGTAGTGGCCGAGGTCTTCGCCATCCACAGCAAGTTGCTGCCGTTCCAGAGACGAACGCCGGGCGACTCATAGTCCTGCATGATCGCCACATTGGTGAGGGCCGGCGCGATCATCAGCACGGGCCGTGCGATGATCAAGGACACGGCACCCCCACCAAGTGAGGTGGCAAGTGTCACGCTCTGGATGGAGCGGACGCCGGAGTCGCCCGCGGCCAAGGCGAACCACACGGCAGTGCCGATCACCGGCGTGGCTGGGATGTTGTCACCGGCGGCGTTAGCGTTCAGAGTTGCTGTACGCGACCCAGTGCCGGCTGAGTTGGTGTAGGTCACCGTGCTGTTGCTGATCGCCGCTGCGTTGGTGTTCGCGGTCGTAGTCACCAAGCCGATCATGTATCCCGCACCATCCGTGCTGCCGTTCAAGTCACGCGCAGGAAGCGTCGGAGTAGTGATCGCCTGAGCGGTCGTAGTCGTGACAGCGATGCCGGAGTTCACCCACACGACATCCCACAGAGTGAAGGTGTGCAGGGTCGTAGAGGTGAGCGATGCTCCCGTGATGTACAAGCCGCCGGTCGGAGTCCAAAGCGGCAAGCATCCAGCATCGGCCACCGCCGTGCCGTCTGTCACTCGGCCGTTGATTCCCGGAGTGCCCGGAGCCCATACGCCGGGGAAGCCTGAGTCCTTCCAGTACGAGTAGCCGTAGGCGGTCGCGTCACTCGCCGTGCCCGACTTGTAGAACTGAATGTTGCGTCCGGTGATACCGACGACATTCGGTGAGTTGACCTTGAGCTTGCCCGCGCTGTCGAATGTGTTCCACTCGCCACCGTCCGTCCACTGCAACGATTCACCGGCCGAGAGCGTCGCCTTGAACAGGTGATACTCCGTGGCCGAGACATCCTTCTTCACTGTCACGGTGTTGGCCGTGGTCGCGTGACGATTGAACACCGAGATTGACTTCACACCGCGCTGCGTGCTCGCGCTCGGAGCGGCAACGATGACGGTCGTCGTGGCCGTGTTGATCGTGCCGTGACCATCGCCGGGAGTGAACGCGGTCGTCGTCATGTCTACCCACGAGACCGCATAGTCGATGTCGGCCGTCGAGCTAGTCGTGAGGTCGATCGACTTCGTCGTCGCGTCAAGTGTGATTGCCATGCTCAAAAGCTCCCAAACGAAGCGCGCGCCATGACTTGAGGTTGCGTAAGCCCACCACCGCCGCTCGGTGAGGCCCATGTGCCGTCGGCGCGGAGGAAGTTAGTTGTACCACCACCGCTCGCGCCCACGAGGCCAGCGTCGCCCGAGGTGAAGAGCGGCAGCGTCACATCCGCACCCGTGCTGCTCGTCAACACACGCGTCGAGGCCGTGTAGCCGAGGTCGGTGCTGCCACCACCACCACCACCGCCGCCCTTGGGCTTCTTGAGATCCGTCTGGTAGCGACTCACACCGTGTACCTCTGGTAATAACCGTAGACCACGATGCCGTTGGCATTGTCGGCGTAAGCCTTCACCACAAGACCGTTCTGCATCAGCCGCTTGTCCTGCACCACGACTGCACCGTCACCGTGAGCAAGGTCGATGTGGATCACATCATCTGGCGCCGTCGTGCCGCCCATCAAAAGCCAGAGGCCGTTGCTCGCGTGCGACGAGTTTGAGTTGCACGCCTCGATTGTCAGGAACTCAAGCGTGGTCGTGCCCGATGCCACGGTGTGAATCGTCTGCGCACCGCCGCTCGTCGTGGCCGTGATCAAGATGTTCTTGCCGTTGGTCTGGCCCGAGAGGTAACTAGTTGTGATGTCGCCGCGTGCCATCTATCACGTCCTTCCGAAGATCTGGTGCTCGGCGAAGTACTGGATGCCGCTGCGCTCGAACCGCTGACGCGGAATCCGCAGGAGCTGGGTCGAGAACCTGTAGATGCGGATCTGGTAGCTCGTCGTGGGTCGCGTGAAGGATAGCCGCCACTGCACATGCTGGCATCGAACCTTGCCCGGCGTGTACGCCTGCCAGCCCGAGTATGTGTCATCCTCGTTCAGCGTTCGGAACTCGATCTTCAACGACACGCGGCCGGGGTCGTCGCCGTTCTCAAGCGTGTTCAGAGGCCCTTCCCACGTCCACTGGGCCTCAACGTCGTCGAACGAGTAGGTGGCGTCTGCCCATGTCGTCGGCCAGATCTGCTCGGCGACGCAGAAGGCCGAGTTGTAGAACCACTCGGCACGCTGATCAGTCTCGACGAGAGGATCGGCGGTCTCGTAGGTCGCGGTCAGGTTCGAGCCGGTGAACTCCAAGTAGCCCTGCGGGAAAAGGGCCGAGGTCGTGACCTGGCAGTTGGTGAGCGTCGCGTTTGGTGTGACCGCGCCGGATCGTCGCCAGCCGATGCCGAAGTCTTCCCAAGAGGCAGAGAAGAACGTCCGGTTGGTGAAGTCGACTGGAACCTCGCTGTCGATCGGTGCCGGCGACCAAGTCATCGTTGCGTGCGTCGACCACTTGCCCTTTTCCGACACGGCTCGGATGAGGTATGGGGCGTACTCTGGGATGCCGTGCAAGTGCTCGAGGTTGTCCACGCTCGTGGCGACCACGCTCGTCCAGTTGACCGTGGGCCCGAACTTGCCGATGTCCTGCGGCACGGCCCCGACACGCTGCCCAAGCAGCCAGCAGCCGCGCCGGATCTCAATCGTGGAGCTCTGCTCAAGCGACCCGGGCGTGAAACGGTATGTCGCCTGCTCGCCGTCAAGCGAGCTTGAGAAGGAGGTGTCCCACGTCGGTGCGGTCGGCGGCGCAGAACGGCCGGAGACGCGAATAGAGGCACACGACGAGCGGTCGGGCGTTCGAGCCTGACCAGTCACCGAACGTGCAACCACGGACACGCCAATGCTGTTCCCGACTGCCGCCTGCTCGATGTCCAAGACACAGGCGCGCGCAGCCGATCCAACCGTGGTCCGCATCTCCCAGAGCACGAGTTGGTCCTGCATCGTGTCGGCGACGTAGATGTCAAAGCCCCCCAGCGTGTCGCTGTTGGTTTCGTCGTAGGTCCAAGTGACCAGCAACCGAGGCCGACTCGTGCCGCCAGCCGAGCGGACAATTGTTTCCTGCAAGACCACGTTGTCCGGCGGCATGGGGATGGATGCCCGACCAGAGCTCGGACTGGTCGCCGTCAACATTCCGGTCCCAATGTCCGGCGTCTCCCCAGGATCCTCGACGTCGTACACAGACTCGACGTATTCCGACCAAGTGATCTCGCGCTGGAACTGCGCGGTCAGGCTGATGCTTTCAATCTGGGCCAGCAGGTCGTCGCCGTCCTTGACCAGCGTGTACACGTCCTCGAGCTGCGGCATGTAGGTGAAGCCCGTCGACACGTTGATCGGCGTGCCAATGGCATAGGTGCCGGCCGCCGAAGAGACGGTCAAAGTCTCAGGCACGACGTTGGAGTCGGCAACGCCGGATCGGATCGACAGCTTGTACGTCGTCGCTGCCGCGAGCACGACGGTGCGATCTAGGTAGATCTGCGTGTTGAGACTCGAAGTCTGCTTGATGCGTCCAGAGATTCCACGATCCACGACGTCGTGCGCGATGCGGATGACGTCCATCGGCTCGAGGTCGAGGAGGTCGATGCTGCCAACGAACTTGCCCTTGCGGCGAACTTCGTTCTCTTGGTTCAAGAGGAAGAGCGCCTGGCGCATGATCTGCGCCCGACGAACCACGCCCTCTTGGAAGAAGGACTTGCGGCGCAGGAGGCCGGTATCGGTCGAGGTGCCAATGCTCGGATGCTCGAGGGACACCATCGAGCGGTCGTAGTTCAGCGCCCGATCGAGGAAGCCGATTTCGATCTGGTTGAAGCGTGTCTTTGGGTTGAGGTACTCGACCTCAAAGCTACCCTCCAAGACCTGAGAGTTGCCGACGAGCTGGACCACCGGCCTCGGCTTGTGGACTGCCACGCGCACGCGCCGGCCGTCGCGGACGACCGAGCCGCGTGCCGACGAAGCGATCTGGGTGATGGTGTCCCACGCGTTGTTCGGCTCGTCGACGGCACCGTCGAAGCTGAACCGCGCGTGCTTCGGAGTCCAAGTACCAGCCGGCGTCACAGTCGCCGAAAGGTTGGTCGTGCTGGCCCAAGGTGCTGCGCCGGTATAGGTCAACCAGATCTGAGCCTGCGGCACGGCCGGCGGTGCGGGATTCGTCGTTCTGTAGATGGCTTGAATGGTGAGCGGAACACCGTTCAAGTCCACGCCGCTCGGCAGGGCCGGGAAGCCTGCGACGACGAGCGTGTCACCGACATTCAAGGTGTCAGGCACGCTTTCGGCCGGGCACAGGATCTTGAGGAGCTCGGCCACGGCGTCGTAGTACATGTCGTACCACGTCGGCAGGCTCCCACTCGTGGTCGCGCTGTAGGTCGGAATGTAGCCGCTCTGGTTGTAGACCAGTTCGT
>Ga0209358_10003147_pt1 | contig 12273 bp, 22 predicted proteins | sample LauGreFa1BDMLBSN_2_FD_187574 | JGI IMG/M metagenome (GOLD analysis project Ga0209358, IMG submission 187574) | Freshwater lake microbial communities from Lake Michigan, USA - Fa13.BD.MLB.SN (SPAdes) (version 2) | ecosystem: Environmental > Aquatic > Freshwater > Lake | place: Lake Michigan, USA...
TCAGTAAATCAAAGCGCAATCGCAATTGATTCAGTAATTAGAGATACTCGAAGAAAGCGCGTAACAATGTCAACAGCAACAAAAGCCCTCTCTTTAAACAACCTTGCGAAATGGAGCGTTAACGTGCGGAAAGCAAAAGGCTCAAGATACAATTGCAAAGTGCAAGGGTTTTACACACAAAGAAACCAAGGTGCTTTATGGACTCCAAACACCCTCGTTCAACTTACTGATGACCGTTGCCAAGTTAATGGCCAATTTTTAATCCAGGGCGTTTCTTACAGCAAAAGTTCGCAAGGCACTTTTACAGAGCTTTCAATTGTTGAAAGAGGGGCTTTCACGGTAGAAGGTGCGCCAATTGCTGATGGCGGAAGTTTTGCAAAGAATTTAATTAGAAGTGCCTAACAGATTTAAATAGAAGGAATCAGCAAACCCCTTTTTTCAAATTCTTTTAACAATTCAGAATTGACCATGCTTTTCCCAATGACTGATTGGCCGTTAGTTACAACAAATTCCTGCAGATCTTGATTTTTATCAAGCCAAATGTCTTTCTTAACACGAATTGCGTCAATTGTTTTACTCATATTTAATTAAAATTGCTTAATCAACTCCAACAATCAATAAGATAGTGTCGTCGTCACCATTAACATAATAAAATTCTCCACAAATAGAACAAGGCTCTAAAATTCCTCCGTCCAAAGACGGTTTTTGTAGTTTAGCCCATTCAAAAGATTCGCACGAAAGTAGATCCCCTGAAAAAACTTCTTTATTAAGAGTGGCGCAATGGTGGCCAGAGCGACAGAATATCTTTTGCCCTTTCTCAATCTTATTGTCTGAAAGAGTTATCATGTCTTTATTAACAGAATTGCGTCAATTGTTTAACTCATAATTTATCAACTTTCTTATATTGCAAGAATGACTACTTACGGTTTGATTCTTTGAGAGTTTTTTTTCTAGCTCAGCAAACTTTTTTTCACTCTCTTTCCTGTTTATTATAATTGATAGCGCCATTAAAGCGAAACCAATTACAGCCAATAAGTCGCTGCAACAAAAATCTTTTATCATTTTTAAGAAATTTAATTTGAATTATTAAAGAATCAAACCGTGCGCAGTCATTCTAGAGATGATTGCATTGATTGCAACTCTAGCTTCAGCGTCAATAGTTGCGCCGCCAGTCGGTGCAGCAACGGCAGCACCTTGATTACCGACAACTTGCACGCCGTCAACTTTGTAAACTCCTGCTACATCGACAATGCCCGAAAATGAAGATAAAGCAGAAGTAATTTCAACATCGCCGTTTGCTTTAAATGTGATTTTGTTACCTATCTTAAAATTGCCAACGGCTTTCTCGCCAGCTGCAAGTGTAGGTTGCAAAGTTACATTGTAAGGAACGCCAAAAACATTAGTCTTGCTTCCAAGCGGGCAAAGCAACAGAACCAAGCTAGTTGTGTCGGGCTGAATATTGCTTGCCTCGCCGTATCCGTAAAGCATTAAAACATCATCAATTATTTCATTCTCAAAAGTTTGAACCTTCGCTCTCTTGCCGCCTTCTTTCATTTCGGTGATGAATCCTTTGAGTATCATAAAATCTTGATTTTCGGGTTGGTAAAAAAGCGAAGAAAAAATAGGTTTTCCGCCTAACTTTCTCAAACTATGGCCATTGATTTAAAATTCAAGCAAGATTCGAACGGCGACTGGGACATTGATTTTGCTAACGGCGATTTTGAGCTTACCAATGGCCTAGATACCGCGCTATACCTTTCTGTATTTGCAGAAAAAAGAGCTTCCGAATCCCAAGTCTCTGACCCATTCTTGCGTCGCGGGCATTTTACAAATGAATTCAGTGATGTTGAAGGCTACGAAGTAGGGTCATTATTTTGGCTTTACACAAATCAAGCAAGAAATACTGAAAGCAATTTAAGATTGCTTGAAAGCGCAGTTTCCGATGGTTTGAAGTGGATGACAGAGGACAAAATTATTTCTAAGGCTAACGTGGCCGCAACTAAAAGCGGCACTGGCATAACCTTAGACATTGGCCTGATTAACAGCTTGCAGAAGAACAGTACCTACTACAATTTATTCGTGGCAACTTAAAATGACTATAACATTTCCAACTATTTCAGAAGTACAATCAAGACTTTCAAACGAGTTGATTCTTGCTGTTAATGCTGGCCAATTAGATAGTTCAAAACATATCGACCCGAATATTCGTAATAGCGGAATCAAGGGTTTAGTTAATGCGATGGCTGCTGGCTTTGATGAAAATAACGACCTAATTAAACAACTTTTACTCCAGCTTTTTCCGCAAACTGCAACGGATGAATACCTGGAGCTTTGGGCTTCCTTCTTTGGAATCACTAGAGAATCCTCTGTCAAAGCGACTGGTTTTGTTGTTTTTACTGGAACTGCTGGGACTTCAATTCCTGTTGGAACTTTAGTACAAAAAGCAGATGGTACGCAATACGCCACTTTGACAACAACTTCAATTTCTACGTCATCCAGTAGCGTTGCCTCAATTACACGAAGCGGAACTACTGCAACCGTAACAACAGTAAGTGATCATAATTTAGCAACTGGAATTTCTGTCACTATTTCTGGAGCTGGTCAGGCAGCTTATAACATTACGGCAACAATTACCGTCACTAGCACAACAACCTTTACCTATACCGTCGCCGGTTCACCAGCTACGCCCGCGACAGGAACAATTCTTTTTACAGCCACAACTGCGTACATTGACATTTTGGCGGATGATTTTGGGGTTGACGGCAATTCAGTTAGCGGCTCAGAATTTACACTAGTTAGTCCGATTGTAAATGTTGATAATAGCTGCTTCGTTTCTTACGATGGTTTGTCAGAAGGTTTAGATTTAGAAGATGATGACTCGCTCAGAACTAGACTTCAAGAAAGAACCGCTAATTTTACAGCACCTTTTACGGCGGCAGGAATTCCTATTTTTATCAAAGAGAAAGTAAGTGGAGTAACTAGAATTTGGGTGCAAACAGCAACCCCTTCCGCTGGTTATGTTACGATCTATTTCACAAGAGACAACGACACAACTATAATCCCGACAGGATCTCAGGTTACAGCTGTAAAAAATGCAATCATTGATGTCGACACTGGAATCAAACCAGCAAACACACCAGACAGCTATGTTGTTGTAAGCGCACCAACTGCCGTTAGCGTTCCTTTTACATTTAGCGCGCTGAGTCCTAACACGACTGCAATGAGGACAGCCATCACTACAACTTTAACCGATTATTTTAAAAGCGACTCGGTAGCTGTTGGTTTAGACATTCCGGCCAATGAGTATAACGCTTTAATTTACAGCGTAATTGATGCCGATGGAAATAGCCCTGTTTTTACTTTAACGACACCGACTGCAGCAATTACAATCGCTGACACTGAGTTGGCAGTTATTGGCACAATCACTTATCCTTCATCATGACTTTTGTAAATATCAGATCATCAAGTGAGCAAGCCGATGTCCTGGCTGGTTATTTACCAAACGATAGACTTCACGCGCTTAAAAATAAAGAAGGCTCAAATTTAAGAAAAGTTTTAATCGGGTTGGCCGCGCAATGGGGAGTTTTTAGAGATTCGATAAATGAAGTCTATGACGAATATAATCCGAACAACACAACCGCTCTGATTGAAGAATGGGAAACTTTTGTTGGAATTCCTGACTCTTGCATTTCAAACACGGGAACTATTGAACAAAGAAGGCTTAATATTCTTTTGAAGTTGTCAGGAATCAACGCAACTACAAAAAAGCAATTCGAAACTATTGCCTTAACTCTTGGCTATACTGTCGTTGTTGAAACTGGAGTGGAAACCTCGACATTTCCTTTAACTCTGCCTTTTATTTTATTAAGTGCTGGTGCTGCCCCGTTTACGATTGTTGTAACTTTACCAGCAAGCCTTGCCCCTAGTGGCTTTCCTTTAACGCTGCCGTTCACCTTAACATCTTACGCCCCATCAATTTTAAACTGCTTTTTTCAAAAGCTAAAGCCCGCAAATACAAATATCGTTTTCAGATATTCTTGATTTTCCGAATGGCTTTACCCTTTAAAAAAAGCTCTATTTCAACTTTATTATTTTAAATAAATATCATGGCAGATTTTATTACATCAAAAGTAGATGGCAATACAGTAGACGCATCAGAATGGAATCAATTAGCCGACTTAGATAACGCGGTCATATCAAGCGGGCAAACTCCTTCTACTGGTAATTTAAACCAAACAGGCATTGCAATGGCAATCAACGCCGCTGGAGCTGATTTTTATTCTGATTCAGGAACGGCGAATGCCTATGTCTTGACAGCAATTGGCACACTTAGATCACCTCACGCTTATTTTGACGGCATGCGGGTTAGATTTAGACCAGACAATGCTAACACTGGGGCTTCAACTGTAAATGTTGCAACCTTGGGCCCTAAATCAATCAAAAAATCAGACGGAACTACCGCAACTTCTGCTGGTGATATTCCCGCCAACGCCGATATAGAATTAAGATATGATTTAGCTAACGGTGTTTTTATAGTTGTTAAAGCGCGAAGTGCAACAGAATCATTAGAAGGGCTAGCTTTATTACCAAGCAATATTGTTATTGCTAACAATACTACCGACGCAAACAATGATATTGATTTTACAGGGGGAGTTTTTCAATTTTCTGATGGAAGCGGGCAAGCTGTAGTAGCGGCACTTATTAAAAGATTAGATGCCTCTTGGGTGGCTGGAACGAATCAAGGTGGTTTAGACACCGGTACTAAGGCCAATTCTACTTGGTATTATTGCTATGCAATTTATAATCCAACAACCTTAGTTGCTGATTTTTTATTTTCAGCTAGTCCGACTAGCCCAACGCTTCCAAGTGGATTTACAAAATCATTCAGAATTAAAGGTGCTTTTGTAAAAACTAATTCAAGCGGCAATATTATTCCATTTTACCACCTAGGCAGAACTTGGACGAATAGAACAACTGATTACGCAGACCAAGTGTTAGTAGCAGCAGTTTCACAAACTGGATCAACTGCAACTTTATCCTCTGCCTTTCCAGCGTTGGTAAATAGGGCCATGACTGAAATTGAACTGGGATTAACCGGAGCGGGAAACAGCTCGTTTTCAGTTTGGGGTAATTTACAATCACAAACAGGTACTGGGGATGTTGGCAATGTAACAGGTTTAAGAGGCACAAGCATTACTACTAATAACGGTTTTGGCGTTTCAGGAATTGGACAAATTTTTAACGATAATGGAGTTCTTTCTTATCGCAATTGGGAATTTTCTGGTGGCGTAAGTGCGATAAAAGTTTTCCTAATATCAATTGAAGATTTAACTAAATAAAATATGTTTTACAGAAATTTAAACGACAATAGTTTAGCATTTTTCAATGGCGTTCCCGATGAAAATTGGGTTTTAGCTTCAGAGAGTGAAATTATTGCTTATGAATTGTCGCAAGCAAAAATTGCAAAAATAGCCGAAGTAAAATCAGCGCGTGAGATTTTCCAATATGCAAACCTCACCGTTGGCGGTTACGAATTTACAGCTACGAAATCCGCAAAACTTTTATTTTTCTCAAAAGTAAATAGCTTAGCTTCTACTGATTACCCAATAGATTGGCGATTAGCTGATAATATTTCTTGGGTGTCTTTAAGCAAGACTGAAACCTCCGCGCTTAAAAAGGCGATGGAAACTCAAGAAACTTCTGCATTCAAACAAGAAAGTGTTTTTTACGACGCAATCAATAAGGCATCTTCTATTGAAGAACTAGCTGCGATTAATATTAAATTTGAGTAATTAAAGTAAAATGAATAGTTTACTTTTTTCCCTACTTGATTCAGTAAAAAATGAGACAGCCGCAACTTCTACGCCAACAGTCAATGACGATAGCTCAAAAGGTTTTAGCTTTGGCTCTATTTGGTTTAATTCATCTTCAGGGAAACTTTACATTTTAATTAATGCAACCCAAGGAGCGGCAAACTGGATTTCTGTTAATGGTGAAAACTACAAAGGATCTTGGAATGCCTCAACAAATATTCCTGTCCTTGCCGATGGCATAGGAATTACTGGTGATAATTATTTAGTTTCGGTTGCTGGCTCGCAAAATCTAGGAAGCGGTACAATTACTTTTGTCTTAGGAGATTTAATTATTTATGACGGTACAATTTGGAAAAAAGGTGGTATTTCTTACACGCCAGAAGATGTAGCTAATAAAAGCACCGATGGAACGATGACAGCTAATTCTGCTACATTGTACCCAAGCCAAAGTGCTGTAGTGACTTACGCTAGTGCAAAAGTAGCGGATTCCATTGTCGATGGCGTTACAACAATCGCCCCTTCACAAAATGCAGTGTTTGATGCGTTAGCTTTAAAGCAAACCATTGCAAAAGACACAAGTGGCGGTTACGCTGGCCTAACTCTTTTTAAAATAAATTTTAAAAACGTAGCCAATACATTTACAAGTTTTTTCACAAATTCAAACACGGCTGCCAGGACGTATACTTTCCCAGATCGTAATGGTACAATTTTAGATGATACTGACTTAGGAAATATAGGCTTGGCTTTATCAGTAAAGCAAGATAGCTCCCCCACGCTTACTGGTTTAGCTGCGACATCTATTGCAGCCGATCAACTTATTTATGGCTCAGGAATAAATACTTTTTCAACTACTGATTTTACAAGCGCGGCTAGAACCGTTCTTGATGACACTACAGTTGCTGCAATGGTCAATACGCTAGGTGGTGCAGCTTCAACTGGCTCTGGTGGTTTAGTTCGCGCAACTTCTCCAGCTCTTGTAACTCCAGCACTCGGTACACCCGCCTCCGGCGTTTTAACAAATTGCACAGGATACACATCAGCGAATTTACCACTAGGCACTTCTCTTCAAACAATAGGTATTGTTAAAACAGACACCGCCTCGACTACTTCTTCAACTTATGCAGCCATAGCAGGAATAGCTGCTACAATTACACCTGGGCATATTAATAATGAGGTTAGAGTTACTGTTGTTTTGCAAGTAGGTGGTACTGCTTTAGCTCGTGGAAACTTCCAGTTATTTAGAGGCGCTACTAAAATTTGCAACGGGTCAGCTGGAGGTAGTAGAACTCAAGACGCGGCGGTTTATTACTCTCCTTCTGTAGGTTCGCTTGGTTCTGTTGTTATAGATTTTGTAGATTCACCGGCTGCTAACACAGCTACCACTTATAGTGTGAAATGGTCATCTCCGGACAATGTTTCGACTATCTTATTAAATAGAACTCTTACCGATACCAACTCAGCAGCATTTTCGCGAACTGCTAGTACTATAATCCTAACTGAAATCAAAGGATAAAATGGGAATATTTAGTTTTATTAAAAATCTTTTTTCAAAAGGGCAAACGATTGCGGATATTCCTATGGATATTCAAACCATCTTACAATATAAATTTTCTGGAGCAAAATATTCTGTTGGCGAGGATTACGAGTCTCTTATTTGGTACGATGACAACACGGTTTCAAAGCCAAGCAAACAAGATTTGCAGAATTTGTGGTATGATGTTCTTCTTACCATAGCCAAAAACGAAAAAAAGGAAGAAATTAAAAACTTAAGGGCGGCTAGTCTTGGGGGCGATCTTTTGGCAAAAGTCGAGAATGGAAACTCTTATTATGTTACAACTAGGCCAGAAATCAACATTTTCCAGTCTGCTGTGCTTATTCCTGATGATATCACTAGGCGTTGGGGAGGTTACCTTAATGGCGTTAAAGTCCCAATTGTTTTGACTAAACAAGAGCTCAAAAATCTATCGAACCACTACGAAGAGAGAAAGAACTTGGCTTATAATCTTTGCGATGCTCGCAGAGCTGCCGTGGACGCTCTTTCTACAATAGAAGAAGTAGAAGCGTTTGATATTAACGAGGTAATTATTTAAAATATGTTAAATATTGATCTTAGTGCCGTCGCGACTATTTTTGGAATAGCTACAACAATATTTGGGGCATTTGTTTACATCATAACAATTACTGGCAGGGTGTCTTCAAAAGTTAAAGAAATAGAAATGACTATCAATAACGTAAAAGAAAAGTTATCTGGTGTAGATCAAAGGACTTTTTCAGATCAAAAAGAAAATGAAGCATTCCGCCATAAATACAAAACAACTGTAGAACATCTTTGCACTTTAATAGAATCTAAATTTACGGATTTTAGTAAACAATTTGATGCTTTTAAAGAATTAATTGATACAAAATTAGATCTTAATACTGAAAAAAGTAAAAATAAATTTAATTCAAAATGATTAGAAAATTCTTAAATGCTTTTTTTCCAGACATTGAAAAACTTTCTGAAAAAGAATCTCCCGTGTCTACAAAGCGTTATGCTGACCTTAGAATTATCAATCATTTTGTGGCTCAAAGTTGGATAATTCTTGCTTTCTTAATTTCTACAGGGCATTGGGAAGAGATGAGATTTCACATTGTGATTTTAGGAATCTTTGCTTTTGCTCGTGGAGTACTAGCTACCGAAAAATTTAAAAACTTTATTAAAGATGATAAAAATTCTAACTAGCCTTCTGGTTGTAGCTTCTGCAATTATTGCTTTTTTTATTCCTTTCTTGAAAAGAAAAAACCAAGTTCTTGAAATTAAAAATGAAACTCTTGAAGAAGAAAATAAATCAAACAATTCTCTAATTAAATCCGTGAAAAATGCCGAAGAAATTAAAGCCAAAAACTCTAAATTTTCTAAGTCTGATCTTATTTCTGGCTTGTAGTTCAAGCTGTAGCTCTAAGGTAAAGCCTGAAGTAAAATACCAAACCTCTGGTTGCTTGTTATTTCCTGACATTATAATTTCAGAAAGTGATAAAAAATCATTTTTAAAATATCAAAACGAGTTTGATTACCAATTTTTTAGCTCACTTCGTAATTACAAAGACATCAGGAGAAAAGAATGTCCTCAATCGTAACTAAAGAAAACCTTCGCAGAAAAAATTTCGCTCCTGAAGAGTTTTTAAACTCAGTCACCGCTACAAGATTAGGAATAAAAAACATTCCTGATCTTAATCAACTTACCGCTGGCTTGCGCCTTGCCGATAAAATGCAAGAGCTTTACAACGCAATTGAAAAAGTTTTACTAACAGAACAAAATAAATCGTTAATCCCTTTTTTCCCTTGGACTAAAAAGAAATCAAAAGCGGCTTTTCCGTTGCAAATCATAATTTCTAGTGGTTTTCGTAATAGTGAATTAAATAAAGCCGTAAAAGGTTCTCCAAATAGTTGGCACATGCAATTTTTAGCTTGCGATTTTAATGTTGTCGGAATGGCTCCTGTTGATGTTGTTTTATCTATTAAAAAATCCGGCGTTAGCGTAGACAAATGTTTTGTTGAAAGAGGCTGCGTTCACATGCAAACCGGAATACGCGACTCTGACAACCGAAATGAGTTTGGCACTGCTGAGCTTAAAAACGGCGTTTGGAAAGTAACTAAAGACATTAGACCAATATAGCCATTTATGAAAACAATACCCTTAGTTATTTTTTTAAGTTACCTAACTTTTTGCGCTCCTGCTTTTGCAGACCTTTACGAATGGAAAGTAATTAGAGTAATTGACGGCGATACAATTGAAGTTGAAGCTCCATTCCTTCCAAAAGAATTAAAACTATCGGTAAGAGTTTTGGGAATAGATACCCCTGAAAAAGGCGGTAGAGCTAAATGCAAAGCAGAAGCTGACTTAGCCATTAAAGCCTCAAAATTTACAGAAAGTTTTTTTAAGGTTTTAGGAAATAAAGCAACTTTTTCAGATATTAAATGGGATAAATTTGGCGGTCGCGTGCTTGCCAATGTTGCAATTCAAGATAATAATTTAGCAGAAGAATTAATCAATAGAGGATATGCAAGAGCTTACAACGGCGAAAAGAAAAAAAGCTGGTGTGGAAAATAACTAACAAAATTAAAAGAATATGACAGATCCTAATCAAGTAAATAGTTTTTTAGATACTATTACCCTTAAGCTAGAAGCTCTATTTAAGAAGGCCGTAGGATCAATTAAAATTCCAAACCTACTTAAGTTCTTTCTTAATCAGGAAAGTGCCGAGGAAGCTCTAAAAAACGCACCAGATCCATCTACAAACTGGGATAGGTTAGGTCTTTCAAAAACTTGGTGGGCTTTCATTTTGCTTGCTGTTATTATCTTCGCCCAATTCTTTCGTGTTGCCATCGATGCAATCTACCGCGTCGCAATGTTTGTAGTTGATTCGTGGGTTTCTTTTGCTTTTATCTTTGTTGCAATCTTTTTTCTTAAAATGCTTAATCTTTGGAATCCTATTTTAACAGCCATCTTAAATTTTTTGAGCAAGTTTAGAAGTTCTCAATAATTCTTCTCGGATAAGATTTAAATTCTTAGCCTTATCAGTCACTCCAGTCTTAGCAAAATTCTTAATCAGCGCGTCTAAATAATCCATTCTAAACCCAAATCTTTCTACCTGTAAAGCAAACCCGCCAACGGTAGTCATTTCAGTTAGCTTTGCGCGCCTGAGAATAGCCACCATTCCACCTAGTAAGATGTCCTTAGAAGCAATCTTCTTTATCTTATCAATCGTAGCTTTATCTTTTATTATCATTTTATTCGGTTTCGGGTTGAAAGAAGAGCTTATTGTCGCGCATGATAGTTCTCCAATATTTGCTTGGGCTTTTTTTCTCATTAAATTCTACAAAATCCTCATACTCACAAGCTCTGGCTATCGCTAAATAATCCCCATCATCCTGAATTCCAATGTCGCCTTCTTTTTGTTCAAAAATATGTTCTGATTCAGGTGCGACATGCCATTCACCCAATTTATTTAAATCAGTAAACTTGACCCCAAACTCTTTCATCATGTAAATAGCTTCGGCGTAGTTTGTAAAAAACAAATGTTTAGTCATGTTTTATTTTGATTTTTTCTTTTTTCATTCTCATGTCAGCCGCAATTCGGTAAAACTCAGACAAAGATTCCCCAATTGATTTAGAAAATTCTTTGTGTTTGTTTAGTTTTAAAGGAGACATTGTAATTGTAGCCGCAACGCTTTTTTCAAGTGAAGTTTTAGGCTTGCGCTTACTTACTGGATAAAGATTAGTCATAAAATAGTTTTTTCGTTTAATGTTAAAATGCAATAATCTTGGTTTTTTTCTTTACTCTTGAAAGATTCCAAAGAAATTTGCCCGACATACTTAATCGAATCATCTTGCAAAATTCCATAGGTAACTAAGCAATCCTCAATCATCTTTGCCATGTAGCCGAGATTAGAGCTGTCTAGCGGCCTAGACGCAAAGAAAAATTGAAAATCTAAATCAACTTTTCCACTGATTGGTTTTAATTTCTTAAAAGGAGATTTTGTCAGCCATAAATAACTTTCTTTCAGCTTGCTTCTTTCTCTCCAATGCGCGCCTGCATAGATTTTATTGCTAGAAACCTTGATAATGTTTTCGATTTTAATCTGTTGCATTTTCTAGCATTTTGTTAGTTATCGTTATTAAATCCTCTTCGGTAACATTAAACTTTTCTTCCCAAGCAATCTTTTCCATTTTGTGAATTGCTAAACATGCTTCCAAGTTTTATAAGCTACTATCTGTCGGATATTTGACAAGCAGGTTTTAAACAATTGCGATATTTCTTTTGTAGAAACTCCTCGTTTTGAAATTTCCCTGATTTGCAAGATATCTGCGTTTTGTAGTTTAGAGTTGCCTATTCCAGATCCTTTTAAAATCTTTTGCCTACCTGCTTGTTTCATATCTCTCATGTTCTGTTTTTGATCTCCGAGGTATAAATGATCTGGGTTGATGCAGTCTCTCACATGGCATTTATGATTAACTTGCATTCCGCTTGGTATTTTTCCTATAAAAATAGTCCAACTCCCTCTATGAGCAGACGTAGCTTTTCTCTTTACAACCGTCCTTCCATAGCCATGAGATTTACTTTTGCGCCAGCGCCAGCACCCATTCTCGTCAATTATCGAATTCGATTTAAATCTTGCTTCATCATCATTGACAATATTATAATCGCCATTTAGGCCCTTAGTTCTCAATTTATAATAGTGCCTAGAGCATAAATTCCAGCTTTTTGTGGAGCGGCTACACCCCTCAATTGAGCAGATTTGTAGAATTTTTCTTTTTTGTTTTAAAGAAGGCCCCCCGTTTGCTTTTAACCTCTGATAATGTTTAGCGCAATATTCTTTGGCTTTATGTTTTCTTTCGCAATCCTTAACTGAACATTTTGGTTTAATTTGCATTTTTCTCAATCATTGTATTTACTTGAAGCAAAAAATCTTCTTGCG
>Ga0209358_10003149_pt1 | contig 12272 bp, 8 predicted proteins | sample LauGreFa1BDMLBSN_2_FD_187574 | JGI IMG/M metagenome (GOLD analysis project Ga0209358, IMG submission 187574) | Freshwater lake microbial communities from Lake Michigan, USA - Fa13.BD.MLB.SN (SPAdes) (version 2) | ecosystem: Environmental > Aquatic > Freshwater > Lake | place: Lake Michigan, USA...
AGATCGACAGCCCGACCTGACAGGTGGCGAAGAAGATCGCCTTCGACTGGGGAGGGAAGAGCCATTGCTGAGCAGGCTTCGTTGCGTCGAAGAGCCCGAGCAGGGAAGGCCCCAGCAACACCCCCGTGATCATCTCCGCGACCACCTGAGGTTGGCCGACGCGTTTGGCCAGGAGACCGACGATCCGGCAAGCCCCCAGCACCACGGCCAGTTGCAGGAAGAATCGGACGGACAGATCGAACGGCTCCATGTGGGATCGATACGCTCCCGAAATGGTGGGCGGCGTCAACGAATCGTTGGGTTTCGGACGCGGGCGTGTGGCGGTTGGCAGCCCATCCGGGGCGAAGTGCCCGGTGCATCAAATCCTTCAATGGATGCCTCCGGAGATCCGATTCACGGCCAATCGATCGATCCGGGTATGGGATAGCCCGATGAGTGCATCCTCCCTGACGGCGCCGGTTGCCGACAATGCTTCGATGATGGGCACCCGGCGGATTCCCCGGCCAATCCAATGGCTTTATACGGCGTTCATGGCTGTTCTGGTGCCGGTGTACTGGACCCAGTACGGACCGACCAACTTCCTCTATTTCTGCGACGTGGCGCTGTTCCTGACGCTGGTCGGTGTCTGGACGAACAACCGGTTGCTGGTGTCCATGCCGGCGGTGGGCATCCTCCTGCCGCAGGCACTGTGGTGCGCGGATTTCCTGGTGATGTGCATCGGAGGCAAGATCACGGGGATGACCGCTTATATGTTCGACGGCAATCGCCCGATCTTCCTGCGGGGCTTGTCGCTGTTCCATGGATGGCTCCCATTCCTTCTTGTGTTTCTGGTCCGGAGGGTCGGGTACGACCGCAGGGCGTTGTGGGCATGGACGTCCCTGGCATGGGTCCTGTGCCTCGTCTGTTTTGTGGCGATGCCGCCGGCGGGGGGCGAGCACGCTTCGAAACTTGTTCCCAACAACATCAATTACGTCTGGGGCTTCGACGATACCCAACCGCAGGCCTGGCTTCCGGCAAAGTGGTATCTGGCGGGATGGATGACAGCGCTCGCCATCCTGATTTACTGGCCGACGCATCGCCTGCTGCTTCGGTGGTCACCCGAGCCCGGGAGGGCCGACTGGAATCCGGTCTCGCCAAGTCTGCCCGACATGCAGTAATCCGGCGCCTGTGAAAAACCCGGGGGTAATCGCAACGATGATCTGGACAGGTGTTTTGGGTGTGATTGCAGCGGGCACGCCGCGGCCGCCCGGTCCGTCCGAAGCCCCGGTTGTCCCTTTGGACGTACCCGTCCGGAGAGCGGCTGCGCCAGCGGGGGATGGCAGCCAGCGATGGCTGACGGGGGACTGGACGGATGAAGAACAGGTGGTCCTGGAACGGATGAACCGGGCCCGGATGTTCCCGCTCGCCGAGACCGGGATCCTGAAGGGGTTGGCGGACCCCTCGATTCAATACGCCTACACCTACTTCCAGGTCGATTTCTCCGTGATGTCCAATCACATGGCGACGCTTCCGGCGCAGCCGCCGCTGGCGCCCAACCGGCTTCTGCTTCAGGCGGCACGGGGTCACAGCCAGTGGATGCTGGTCAACGCCGAACAATCGCACTTCGATGGGACGGGCACGGTTTCGACTCGGGTACAAGCCGTTGGCTATCCATTGACCATCGCGGGCGAGAACCTCTACGCGTATGCCGAGGATGCGGAATTCGCGCATGCAGGTCTGGAAGTGGATTGGGGTTTTCCGGACGAAACCAACACTCCCAAACCCCCGGGGATGCAGAATCCTCCTGGCCACCGCCTCAACACCCATGATGGCCGATATCGTGAGGCCGGGGTGGGCTTGGTTTACGGGAGCAATTCCCGCGTGGTGGGGGGAGTCACGGATACGGTTGGCCCGGCTCTTTTCACGGTAAATCTGGGGGACCGATCCGACGCCACGCCCCTGGTCACGGGTGTGGCCTATTTCGATCTCGATGGCGACGGTCGCTATGACTCCGGCGAGGGGATCGAGGGCGTTCGGGTGGACGTGACGGATTCGGCCTTTCACGCCATCAGTTCCACCTCCGGCGGTTACGCGGTTCCCACGGCGAACGGCGTCCGGACAGTCCTGTTCTCGGCACCGGGGATGGTCTCCGAGAGTCGGTCGGTCACGGTAGCGGGTGGAGCGAATCAGAAGGTGGATTTGCGCCTGACCTATACGCCCCCAACCGTCACGGGAATTTCGACTCCCGCGTTGGGCGTCACCAATGCCTTCTTCCCGAGCGCCGTGCCTGCCGCGACGGGTTTCCGATGGAGCATCGCGCAACGAGGTTCAGTGGGCGGAACCTGGAATGCCGAACAGGGACAGCAGAGGGTCGTTGCGCAGATCAGCCCTGGCTACGATCTGAACGATGCTTCGAAAAGGTCTGCCGGCGCGTTCAGCTACCGTTTGACCTCGCCTGAACCGGTTGACCAGATCCTGCGGTTGGACCGGCAGTTCCTGGGTGGGACATCGCCGGTGCTCTCGTTCTCGATCCTGCTGGGGCTTGCAACCGAGTATCAGTCCATCCATGCCGAGGTTTCGGAGGATGACGGGGGTACCTGGCGATCCATCTGGAGTCGCGCCGGTGTGACGGGACAAACGGATTCCCGCTTCACACGGATCAGTCTTCCCTTGGCTGGCCTTGCCAATCGTGACTTCCAGGTTCGATTCCGATACGCCGTCGGGTTGGGACCCTATTACAACACGACGTTTGCGGGCGAAGGAGCCTTCCTGGATGAGATTGAGTTGGTCGACACTTCCGCGCTGACCGTGCAGTCGAGCGGGCAGGTGGCGGCTGGAAGTCCCATTGCGTTCGTGCCGCCAGCGCTCGGCGAGTATGTCATCGGGGTCCAACCCGTGATTGGCTCCCGGGTGATGCCCCGGGGGGCTCGGAGGGCGGTGACGGCGATCGTGGGTCCGCCTGTGTTGAGGTTGGGGCTGCCGAGCTTTGGGGTAGGCGGTCAATTGACGCTTCCCTTCGTGGTCGAATCCGGGACGGCGTCGGCGTTCGTTCTGGAACGGGCCTCCGTGCCGACCGGGCCTTGGGTGACGGAGTCATCGGCGGTACTGAGCACGGTATCGCCCGGGAACCATCGCTACCGGTTGACTCCGTCGGCGGCCTCCGGCCTGTACCGGGTTCGGTTGCCTTGAGGTGGATGGTAAGATTTCCTGATGGATGTCGAAGGTTGGCTGATATCGGGATCTAATGTTTGACGTTGGGGGCAGGCGGTCATTAGATGCACTCAACCTGCCCACATGGGCTGGCGTGGAGAATTATCAATGAACCTGATCACGCGCTTCTGGCGCTCGTCGTTGGGTAAGAAGTACGTCATGGCCCTGACCGGGGCAGCGTTGTTCGTCTTCCTGATCGGCCATCTGGTCGGTAACCTGCAGGTATTCGGAACTCCGGACCTGATCAACGGTTACGCCCATTTCCTGAAGAGCAAGCCGGGCCTGCTTTGGGGAGCGCGGTTGGGGCTCCTGGGTTGTGTCGGGCTGCACATTTTCGCCGCAGTCAGCCTGCTGGTGGCCAACCGGGCGGCTCGTCCTGAGGGTTACGCCGGCGGTTCGGCCTATGGTTCGACCCTGGCGTCCCGGTTGATGCCGCTGAGTGGCTTGGTGGTGCTGGCCTTCATCGTTTACCACCTCCTGCACTTCACGGCGTTGCAACCGGGCATCAACGGGGTCGGCGACTTCTCCAAGTTGCAGACCACGCTTCACGGGGAAACGGTCCCGGACGTGTATGCGACCATGGTATTGGGCTTCCGGGTCTGGTGGGTGGCCTTGGCCTACCTGATCGCGCAGGGGTTGCTCTTCATGCATCTGAGCCACGGTCTTTCAGCCATGTTCCAGTCCCTGGGGCTTCGGAACCATGTCTGGTGGCCGCGCATCCGCGCCTTTGCCGCGGTGGCGAGCGCCCTGATTTTCCTGGGTTACGCATCGATTCCGGTCGCCGTTCTGGCAGGCGGACTGGGGCAGCAACACGTTGAAAAAGCGAAGGCCCAGTTGGGTCTTGCCGCTGCTGGAAAGGAGGTTGTCCGCTGACATGGCCACGCTCAATTCGAACATCCCCACGGGACCGCTCTCGGAGAAGTGGGAGAGTCACAAGTTCAACAGCAAGCTGATCAACCCCGCCAACAAGCGGAAGTACAAGGTCATCGTGGTTGGAGCCGGCCTTGCCGGTTCCAGTGCCTCCGCGACGCTCGCTGAATTGGGTTACGAGGTTCACAACTTCGTCTTCCATGACTCGCCCCGACGGGCCCATTCGATTGCCGCCCAGGGCGGAGTCAATGCGGCCAAGAACTATCAGAACGACGGCGATTCGGTTCACCGCCTGTTCTACGACACGATCAAGGGAGGCGACTACCGGGCCCGCGAGGCCAACGTTCACCGTTTGGCGGAGGTTTCGGTCAACATCATCGACCAGTGCGCGGCCCAGGGTGTGCCCTTTGCCCGTGAGTACGGCGGTTTGCTCGACAATCGATCCTTCGGCGGCGCCCAGGTCAGTCGGACCTTCTATGCGCGTGGCCAGACCGGGCAGCAGTTGTTGTTGGGTGCCTACTCGGCCCTGTCGCGGATGATCGGTTCCGGTGCGGTGAAGTCCTACACGCACTCGGAGATGCTGGATCTGGTGATCGTGGATGGGCATGCCAAGGGCATCGTCGTCCGGAACCTCCAGACCGGTGAGATCACGACGCATTCCGCGGACGCGGTGGTGCTGGCGACAGGTGGCTACGGCAACGTCTTCAACCTTTCCACCTACGCACGTGGTTCCAATACCACGGCGATCTGGCGGGCATACAAGCGGGGTGCGTGCTTTGCCAATCCCTGCTACACGCAGATCCATCCGACCTGTATTCCGGTCAGCGGCGACTATCAGTCCAAGTTGACACTGATGTCCGAGTCGCTCCGTAACGACGGGCGCATCTGGGTGCCGAAGCGCAAGGAAGACTGCGGGAAGAATCCCGCCGATATTCCTGAGGAGGCGCGCGACTATTACCTCGAACGGATGTACGGCGCCTTCGGCAATCTGGCGCCCCGCGACGTCTCGAGTCGGGCGGCCAAGTATGTTTGTGACGAGGGGCGAGGGATTGGCCCCACGGGGTTGGGCGTTTACCTGGACTTCTCGGATGCGATTGCGCGTCTGGGCGAAGACAAGATCCGGGAGCGCTACGGCAACCTGTTCGCGATCTACCACGAGATCACGGATGAGGACGCCTACAAGACGCCGATGCGGATTTTCCCGGCGGTTCATTACACGATGGGTGGGCTGTGGGTGGACTACAACCTGATGTCCAACGTTCCGGGGTTGTTCGTGCTGGGTGAGGCGAATTTCTCGGACCACGGTGCGAATCGGTTGGGCGCTTCGGCGCTCATGCAGGGTTTGGCGGATGGCTACTTCGTGCTGCCGTCCACCATCGCGATCTACCTTTCCACGTTGAAGGCGGGAAGTCGTCCAGCGCCGGACAAGGCCGAGTTCAAGGCGGCGGAGGAATCCGTACGGAAGGGTGTGGATGCGTTCCTTTCGTCGAAGGGCAAGCGGACGCCGCAGAGCTTCCACAAGGAACTGGGCAAGATCATGTGGGATCATTGCGGCATGGCCAGGACCAAGGCGGGGCTCGAGAAGGCCATCGCCCGGATCGTGGCGCTGCGCGAAGAATACCGCACGAACCTGTGTGTGCCGGGAGCTGCCGGGGAGTGGAATCAGGCCTTGGAACAGGCGGGGCGCGTGGCGGACTTCATCGAACTCGGTGAGCTCATGTGCCGCGATGCGTTGATGCGCGAAGAGAGTTGCGGTGGGCACTTCCGCGAAGAGTACCAGTACACCGCGAATGACCCCGAGGTGCAGAAGGGGGTCGTCAATGCCGGTGACGTGAAGCGTCGGGACGACGCGTTTGCGTTCGTCGCGGCGTGGGAGTACGCCGGCGACGGCAAGGCTCCCATCCTGAATCAGGAGCCGCTGAACTACGAAGAGGTGAAGATGAGCACCCGTTCGTACAAGTGACGGGCCCCCAACCAACCGATAGCTTCGATTATCCCGAGCCATGAAGGTCAAACTGAAGGTCTGGCGGCAGAAGAACCGGAATACGAGTGGTGGGTTTGTTACCTACGATTCGCCGGAGTTGAACCCCAACATGTCCTTCCTGGAGATGTTGGATGTGGTGAACGAGGAGTTGGCGAATCGCGGCGACGAGCCCATCGCCTTCGACCATGACTGCCGTGAGGGCATTTGCGGCACCTGTTCCTTGGTTATCGATGGCAAGCCCCATGGGCCCCATAAGGCCGTGGCGACCTGCCAGACCTATATGCGGAGCTTCAAGGACGGCGACCTGATCACGGTTGAGCCGTTTCGGGCGAAGCCGTTTCCGCTGGTGAAGGATCTCGTCGTCGATCGCAAGTCGTTCGATCGGATCCAGCAGGCGGGCGGATTCATCACGGTCCGAACCGGCAGTGCGCCGGACGCCAACTCGATCCCGGTAGCCAAGGAAGACGCGGATCTCGCGATGGACGCGGCTCAGTGCATCGGATGCGGAGCCTGCGTTGCGGCATGCAAGAACGCTTCGGCGATGCTGTTTGTCTCGGCCAAGGTTTCCCATCTGGGACTCCTGCCCCAGGGACAGCCTGAGCGTCACCGTCGTGCCAAGGCGATGGTCGAGCAGATGGACGCCGAGGGGTTTGGGGGTTGTACGGTCACGGGTTCCTGCGAAGCCGTGTGTCCGAAGGAGATCAGCCTCGATTTCATTGCCCGGATGAATCGGGACTACGCGTTGGCCCTGCTGAAGGGGGATCCCAAGAAGATCTCCGGAGGCGGCGCGGGTTGATCACCGGATCCTTTCCTGCGGCATCGATTCCCTTTCGGGTGGGTTCGTGTGACTGTCTGACAGAATGAATCGACGACCTCTTCGACTCGGAGTGTTGGGATCGGGCAAGGGTTCCAACTTCGTGGCGATTGCTGACGCGATTGGATCCAAGGCCATCCCTGCGGAAGTTGCGCTGGTCGTCAGTGATGTGGCTGGGGCCGGAATCCTCGACCACGCTCGCGCGCGCGGGATTGCGGCGGCCCATGTTGAACCCGGTAGGTTCCGGACCAAGCTGGATGAGGTGGCTGAGGCAACGTACATCCGGTGCCTGAGGGAGGCGGAAGTGGATCTGGTGGTGCTTGCCGGATTCATGCGCATCCTGAAGGGCGAGTTCCTCCGGGAATTCGCGGGCAGGGTGGTCAACATCCATCCGTCGTTGCTGCCCTCGTTTCCGGGATTGGAAGCGTGGCGACAGGCCTTGGACTACGGGGTGAAGGTGACGGGATGTACGGTTCATCTGGTCGATCAAGGCATTGATACGGGCCCGATCCTTGCGCAGCGCGCGGTACCAGTTTTGGACGGAGACACGGCGTCTTCGCTCCATGCCCGGATCCAGGAGGCTGAGCGGCTATTGTATCCGGAGGTGATTGGAGCCTGGGCCCGGGATGAGATACGGGTAAAGGGCAGGGTGACCCAGACGACGTCGCCTTGACGTCACCGATTCTTCACCCGCGCGACTTGTGGGAGTCTTTTTGGGTTGGCTCAGTACCAGAATGCAAAAGGGGTATTTCGGGCGCGCGGGATTGGCTGTGCTTTGGATGGCGGGGGCAGTTTCCGTGCAGGCACAACTGGCCATTACTGAAGTTCATTCGGCGGCGTCCACCAACGGCACGGTGGCCATTCACGCGGATTGGTGGGAATTGACGAACTTCGGAAACCAGCCCGTCGATTTGACCGGCTACCGGTTCAACGACGCCACCGGTGGTCTGGCGACCGGTGCGATCGTGCTGCCCTCGCTGACGCTGGTTCCCGGGGAGTCGATGGTCTTCGTTGAGGCCATTTCTGCTGACGCGTTTCGGGAATGGTGGGGGTCTGCCCTGCCGGCAGGCGTCCAGATCTTCACCTATACGACGAACAGCATCGGCCTCAGTTCGAGCGGGGATTCGGTCCGGGTCTGGGATGCGGATGCGACCCTGGATGCCGATGTCGTGGATTCGGTTGATATTGGGTCCGCGGGTGGGAATGGGGCCACGTTCGTTTACGATCCGGCGAGTGGTGCCATGAGCCGGAGGCCGGTCCTGAGCGACGCGGGAGTTTTTGCGGCGGCCGACAACGGCGACCTGGGGTCGCCGGGCAGCGGGGGTGAGACGGCGCCGGTTGGAATCATCACACAGCCGTCCGATCGCTCGGTGAATCCCGGGGATACCGTGCAGTTCGCAGTGGTCGCGAAAGGGTTGCCCCGTCCCCGGTTTCAATGGGCGTACAAAGGGGTCGACCTTCCGGGTGCGACCCAGTCGACATTGACCCTGACAAATGTCGGAGTCGGAACGGTCGGGGCTTATTCGGTGACCCTGAACAACGGTTTTGGAACGTTGAAGAGCCGCGATGCTGTCCTGTCGCTGGTTGAGACCCCTCAAGCACCGGTCATCACGATCTCCCTCACCAATGTTTCCGTACTGGCCGGAGGAACGGTGAGCCTGGTTGCTGGGGCATCGGGTGTGCCACAGCCGACTTTTGAGTGGAGTTTCAAGGGTGGGGTGATTCCCGGTCAGACGGGTTCGACCCTGACGCTTTCCAACCTCACGGTCGCCGCGGCTGGGGAGTATGTGGTTCGGGCCAGCAATGCTTCCGGATCCCAATCTTCCGCGGCAGTGCTGACGATCCGGGCGAAGCCTGACCTGCGGATCACCGAGGTCCGGTCGACGGACACGCTGGACCCCGACTTCTCGCGGAGGAACGGCTTTGCGCCTCAGGATTGGTTTGAGGTGACTTCGTTTGAATCCGGGTCGGTTTCGCTCAAGGGCTGGAGGATTGATGACAACAGTTCCAGCCTGACGGCTGCATTCGCCCTGACGAATGACGTGTCGATTGCGCCCGGGGAGTCCGTAATCTTTGTGGAGCGTCTGACTCCCGAGCAGTTCCGGACGTGGTGGGGTACCAATGAGCTTCCTGCGGGGCTCAAGATCTTTACCTACTCTGGCAGCGGATTCGGACTGAGTTCCGGGGGCGATGGCGTCCGTCTCTGGGATTCGACCACCAGCAACAATGCCGACACCGTTTCGTCCGTGGATTTCCCGGCTGGGACTCCAGGAGTCACGTTCAATTACGATGTGGCGGCGGGTAGTTTCGGGGGATTGAGCGTGGAGGGGGGCGAGGGTGTTTATCAGGCTCCCGGGAGCATTGATCGCGACTTGAACCTGACCGTGAAGGATATCGGTTCGCCAGGTCGTATCCGTGCGGGCGGGGTGGTTGTGCCGCCAGCGGCGCCGACGCTTTCCATCGGGTTGGAAGGGGGGCAGTTCGTGGTCCGGTTCACTGGGCAGGCGGGTTATACGTATCGGTTCGAGCGTCGGGGGACGCTGGGTGCGGGCGACTGGCAGTTCGTGGAGCAGAAGGCTGGAGAAGCGGGTTCCATGACCTTCGTGCCGGGGGGGGCCTCCGAGGACACTGCACTCTACCGGGTGGTGGTTCAATGAATGCGATTTCGGTGAGGGTCGAGCGGCGTGGGGGTTTCACACTCATCGAGTTGCTGGTGGTGATCGCCATCATCGCGATCCTGGCAGGAATGCTTCTGCCGGCATTGTCCAAGGCCAAGTCCAAGGCCCAGTCGATTGCGTGCCTGAACACCGAGAAGCAGTGGGGACTCGCGTTGACGCTCTACGTGGATGACAACGGAGAGATCCTGCCGAGGGAGAAAGACTATCTTGGTGGGGACCTGCTGGGGTGGCGTGCGGCGGTGGATTCCGGGAACTCCGATCTGTGGGCCAACGTGCTGCCGGCCAAGATCGGTTTGCGCAGTCTGGCACAGATCGCGACCAATGATCGGGCCATTCTGTATTCGCGCCAGAGCCTGTTCGTCTGCCCCTCCGCCAAGCTGCCTGCGGAAAAGTTGAACTATCCGCACTTCCCGATCGCGATGAATTCGAAGCTGATTCAGGGAGGTGCCAAGGTCCGTGTGTCCGACATCCGGACGCCCGTGCAAACCGTGGTGTTTACGGAGGCGGGGCTCCCAGGAGAAGCGAAGGCCCATCCCAATCAGGCAAACTATACGGGACAACCGCACGCTTTCGCGAACCGCTTCTCGGCCCGTCATTCCGGTTCCGGGAATCTGGTTTACGTCGATGGCCATGCGGCTGCTTCGCAGGCGCGGCGGGTGCTCGACATGGTCGAAGGTTCGCCGAACAAGGGCCGCGCTCCTTTTCCCCAGACAGACATCGTCTGGACAACGGATCCCGCCTTGAATCCCAACTGACTGGGTTCTCGCTTAAGCCGGAACGATGCGGCAGGAAACTCCCGCAGAGAGAGGCGGAGCACGCAGAGGGAGGGTGGGATCACGGTCGAAGAGCGTCCTGGAAACGTTCACCCAAAGGTAACTCTCCGCCGGTGCGGATCGGGTGCCTTCCCCTGCGCCCCAGCGTTCTCTGCGGGAGTCCCGGCCGCGTTTCCCACCGCATGGAGCCGGCTAAGCGGGTCCGAATTCGATCCGGACGGGTGCATCCCCTGCGGCAACCTCCACGGCCAGCAGTCGGTCTTCCGGGAAGCGCATGACGTCGACGGGTGACCCGTTCAAAGTGACACGGGCCGCGCGGTGCACATCGTGGAGGATCACCCTCCACGTGCGGACCTGGGAAGGGTACTTGCCGGTGGCAGCGCCGATCTCGAGTCCGAGGCGGCGGGACTGACGTTGTAGTCTCATCCTGCGGCGGTGCCAGTTGCCCGTTTCGTACGATTGGGTCGTTCCGTCGTCTTCGTACCAGTCAAACCCCTCGTTGACCCCGGGCCAGACGTTCAGCGTCACCGTCGATAGATCCTGCATTCCGGAGCACTGGGCCTCCTCGATGAACGGCAGGATCGCACCTCCCCGGACGAACACGGGAATGTGGTCCAGGCCACTGGATGCGAGGTGGTGCTGCCCTCCGGTCAGGCGGGCATCTGTCCAGAGGTCATACCACGCGTCATTGGGGAGATAGACCGCCCGGGCTTCCGAGCCCTGTTCCAGGATGGGCGCGACGAGGAGGTCGCGTCCGACCAGGAACTGATCGCCGCGTGCGACAGCCGTCGGATCATTGGGATAGTGCCAGAGGAGCGGACGCATGATGGGTGCGCCGGTGGTGTGGGCCTCTGCGGCGAGGGAGTAGAAGAGTTGGAGGAGTTGGTAGCGTTGCTGGATGACCTGGCGTGCGATGCCCTCGGTGCGCGGGCCGAATGCCCAGGGTTCGTGAGGCAACGTCCCCACGTTCGAGTGGCCGCGGAAGAAAGGGGTGAAGGCCGCCAATTGAAGCCACCGGATGAAGAGTTCCGGCGTGGCATTGTCGAGGAATCCGCCGGCATCGGCACCACAGACTGGAAAGCCACTGAGGCCGAGGTTCAGCAGCATCTGGATGGAGTCGCGCAGGTGCTCCCAGTTGGAAGAGTTGTCTCCGGTCCAAACCACGGCATGGCGTTGACCGCCAGCGTAGGTGGAACGGGTGATGACGAAGGGACGAGCTTCTGGGTTGGCAGTCAGTGCTCCGTCCCGCGACGCGCGGGCCATCTGCATGCCGTACAGGTTGTGCACGGTGGCGTGGAGAGCGGTGCCTAGGTCGGTGTTGTGGACGGAGTCGGATGGCAGCGTCTTGTCCGGGCGCGCGAAATTCGCGGGCTCGTTCATATCGTTCCAGAAACCGGCGATGCCGACTCTCTGGAGCGCGGCCTGTTCACGTCCCCACCATTCGCGGGTGGACGCCTTCAGGAAATCCGGGAAGCGGGACTTGCCCGGCCAGACTTCGCCGATGACGTCGGTCTTGCCATCGGGCTGTTTGACGAAGGCGTCGGCGGCGATGCCGCGATTGCAGACGGGAAAGTCGGGGTTGTCCTGAACGCCGGGATCGACGATGGCAACGACCTGAAAACCGTCCTTGGCCAACTGCCGCAAGAGTGTCGCCGGTTTTGGGAAGCTGCGGCCAAAGGTGAAGACCCGGTAGGCATCCATGTGATGGATGTCGAGGTAGAGGGCGTCGCAGGGGATCTGGCGTTTGCGAAACCCGGTTGCGATCTGGCGGAGTTCAATCGCGGATTCGTAGCTATACCGGCACTGATGATAACCTAGACCCCACTTTGGAGGCATCGGTGCCCGGCCAGTCAGTTGCGTGTACTGACGAGCGACGTCGGCAACCGTGGGGCCGGTGCACAGGTACAGGTCGATGTCACCGGAGTCTGCCTGAAGGGTCCAATGGTCGGACTTCGACTGACCCA
>Ga0209358_10003156_pt1 | contig 12255 bp, 8 predicted proteins | sample LauGreFa1BDMLBSN_2_FD_187574 | JGI IMG/M metagenome (GOLD analysis project Ga0209358, IMG submission 187574) | Freshwater lake microbial communities from Lake Michigan, USA - Fa13.BD.MLB.SN (SPAdes) (version 2) | ecosystem: Environmental > Aquatic > Freshwater > Lake | place: Lake Michigan, USA...
TTAAAGTTTCTTAAAGTTTCTTAAAGTTTCTTAAAGTTTCTTAAAGTTTCTTAAAGTTTCTTAAAGTTTCTTAAAGTTTCTTAAAGTTTCTTAAAGTTTCTTAAAGTTTCTTAAAGTTTCTTAACTACAGGATTAAAAGCGGCGGCGTATCCGCCGGCGTATCCGCCGGCGTCCACTAACGCGTGTGCGCACGGCCAGGAGGCCGTGGTAGTCCGAAAGTAATGTCCTCAAATTATTACCCAGCCTGTACCGAATTTAAACACACCGCCCGACAACATAAAAGCTCATTGATAGCTGTTCTCAGCTCAGATAGCCCTAGCTTAAAAAGCTTGGTATAGTGATTCTTACGAAATAGGATGAAATCTAATACACGATCGTCGAGGTCAAACATAAGCTCTCAAAAGACAAAAGAAAAATACAAAAGAAGTACCGTGGGGCCCCCGCGACTCCGCCCACGGACTCCAGGCCGTGCGCACACGCCCGTCGTGGTCTTAAGACCCCCGCGACTCCCACGGACTCCAGGCCGTGCGCACACGCCCTAGTGGTCTTAAGACCCCCGCGAATCCTTTACGAGCAGAGGAGTGTCGCGGGGGGAGCCTTTCTCAGGAGCCTTTACGAGCAGAGGAGTGTCGCGGGAGGCTCTCTAAACTTAAAGGTAATTAGGGATCAGACTAATAAAAAGAAGAACCACGGCCAGTAGTCCGTGGGCCTGGAGTCCTCCGGATGAAAGGCTTCTGAGGGGTTGTAAGACCACTCCGGCGTGAGCGCACGTCGTCGGCCTGGAGTCCGCCTCCGTGGGCAAATGATTAAAATAAATTGTAGATCAGTAACACAAACAGGACAATCCTTTAATTAGCGATTCCTGACCAATCCAAAGAATCCGTAAAAATCAAATTAGCATAACCGGGCACATCTATTACATACTGTCGAAAGTCTAGTTAATGTTTCTCTATCTCCGTGGGCCTGGAGCCCTCCGTGAGGAATGAAGTTCGGAAAGAAGAAAAGTAGATTAGAGTATAGGTGTTAACGATAGACGCAATTAAAAAGTCGATAGATAAATCGATAGCTATATAGTTAGACAAAGGCGGGTTCAAGGCCGTGGGCCTTTCGTCCGCCTGGAAGTCTAATTCTATGAAGTCCATAGCGCTTATAGCGCTTACATCTTTCGTTGTCTGAGACAGTTCTAACACTGCTTACACTGGACTTACTGATCAGGTCCGGGAGGTGGATCCCAAAGGATGAAAGGATGAAAGGCCTATTAGAGGTTGTAAGGCCACTCTGGCGTGAACGACCGGCCTGGAGTCCGGTAGGATTCAAGGCTTGTGATACCACTCACGCGTGTGTGCACGGCCTTACGTCCGTGGGCCACTCCGTGCGCGTGTGCGCACGTCGTCCATAAGTCCGCCGTGTGGCCAAACGTGATCAAGTTACCAAAAAAAGTGCTTGTTAAAGAAGAATAGTGAATATCACCAGCAGTGCATCGAATGAAAAGGTAATGGGTAATCCCCTAAGTTCATAAAGGATGAAAGGCTCCTGAGAGGCTGTAAGGCCACTCTGGCGTGTACGACCGGCCTTGAGTCCGGTAGGCGTAGTAGCCTCGCCGCCCCTGACAAAACGGTTCATCCTCCCTGTCGTTAGGAAACTTTCCTCCAGGGGAGTTCCCACGGCGGACTTCAGGCCGCCTTCGCGCACACGCGCTAGTGGCGCGGTGTAAATCTCAAATTGTGGCCCAAACTCGGATTATAACAATTATTCAATAAAATAAGAATGAGTCCCCAATATACTATTATAACGGGGAATAAAGAAGTAAAGTCTTCTCAAGGCTCCCACGGACTCCAGGACGTGCGTACACGCCAGAGTGGTCTACCGGACTCAAGGCCGGTCGTTCACGCCAGAGTGGCCTGAAGACCTTTAAAAGGGCCTTTCATCCCACGGACTCCTGTCCGTGCGCACACGCCCTAGTGGTCTTACAACCCACGGACGACAGGACGTGCGTACACGCCAGAGTGGTCTTACAACCCCCGCGAGTCCTTTACGAGCAGAGGAGTGTCGCGGGGCAGAAACCCCCGGACTCAAGGCCGGGCGCACACGCCCTAGTGGTCTTAAGACCTTTAATAGGCCTTTCATCCTCATCCTTTCTCAGGAGCCTTTACAACCCCCGCGAGTCCCACGGACTCCAGGCCGTGCGCACACGCCCGTCGTGGTCTTAAGACCCCCGCGACACTCGAAAATTCCACCAAGTAAAACTCAATTGTCGCCACGCAGTGGATGAAACGGTAAAAAAGCCGCAATCTTAGATTAGGTATGGTGCTACCGGACTCAAGGCCGGTCGTTCACGCCAGAGTGGCCTGAAGACCTTTAAAAGGGCCTTTCATCCGCCGCAATCTTAGATTAGGTATGGTGACAGCCCTAATAATGATTTGGAAAAATCAGCCCAAGTAATCCCACGCGTAAGCGCCTCCGTCGTCGCGTAGTCGCTAACGCGTAGTCGCTAACGCGTAGGCGCTAACGCGTAGGCGCTAACGCGTAGGCGCCGCGTAGGCGTCGCGTAGGCGTCGCGTAGTCTCGAATTAATGTAAGTCGTAACAAGGTGGTACGTGATTAATCTAGTGCCGAAAACAAAGATCATTTATCCCACATCGCAAATTAGACTATGTAATTCATCACCGTAAGCCCTAGCTCAGTTGAGTCCGGTAGGCCTCAGAGACAGGCTCTTAGAGACCGGCGGATGAAAGGCTTGTGAACCCGCGACACTCCGCGACACTCCGGCGTGTGCGCACGTCGTCGGCCTGGAGTCCGCCTCCGGAATAAAGGCCCTTGATAAAGGCTCCACCCGCGACACTCCTCTGCTCGTAAAGGAGTCGCGGGGGTCTTAAGACCACTAGGGCGTGTGCGCACGGCCAGGAGTCCGGAAGAAAGGCCCTTGAGAAAGGATGACAGATTTCTGTGCCCGCGACACTCCTCTGCTCGTAAAGGACTCGCGGGGGTTGTAATACCACTCTGGCGTGTACGCACGTCCTGTCGTCCGTGGGTTGTAAGACCACTCTGGCGTGTACGCACGTCGTCGGCCTGGAGTCCGCCTCCCCCGCGACTCCCACGGACTCCAGGCCGTGCGCACACGCCCTAGTGGTCTTAAGATCTTTAAGGAGTCGTTACGAGCAGAGGAGTGTCGCGGGAGGTTGTAAGACCACTCTGGCGTGTACGCACGTCGGCCTGGAGTCCTCCGGACGAAAGGCTGTGAGAGGTTGTAAGACCACTCTGGCGTGTACGCACGTCGTCGGCCTGGAGTCCGCCTCCGTGGGCCTTAAGTCCGCGTCTAGTTCTAAGATTATTCATTAAAAATAATACTATGTGTATGTATATTATTACATCTTTAATTCCATCATTAAACCATTTATCGAGGAATTCTTGGTGTTCTCGCTTATTAGCGTTAAATAATGTTTCAATGTCCACTATACTTCCGCGATTAAATTTCATTTATATAATCTCTTATGATGCAACAATCTATTATGGTATTATGTTTTATGGTATTGTGTTAACACTCTCATCATATATCTCTATGTTATTTCTCCCAGCATTATTATTCTTTATCTTATTTCCATTATCAAATTCATATTTAATCTCGAATACAACCCATCAACCAGAGTATTTGTATTTATCCTTATTAATGTTTATCTTTTTAGAAATCTTATTATTCGTAGCATACTTTTGGTATTATTTTCATAATTATTCATATCTGTATTATCCAGTAAATCAACATATCTTATTATCATCAAATTTATATGTAATCTCAGGTTTAATATTATCATTATTATCAATCTATTTATCTATTATCTTATTATCATTATTTATTATTTTAACATCATTAGAATTCTCTAATACATTAGATATTATCTATATTAATGATAATCCGATGACTGTAGTTCAATTAACAATAGTTTTCTTACATTTAATGCATTTAGTAGTAGGTATCTTATTAATATTATTAGAATTAGTTTATCCACATTATTATCATTTCATTGAAGTAATTTGGTTATTAATTGGTTATTCTATCTATCTTAACTAATCCACCGGCAACTAGAGGATTAAAGGCCTGTCGTTAATAAATTTCCCTCCTTGCGTAGCCTTCCGCGTAGCCTTCCGTAGCCTTCCGCTTAGCGGAGCCTTCATGAGTCAACTGTGGTTGATTCTTAATCCGCCTTAAGTACATTCCCCGTAATGTTTATCCTTAATTATCACATACTTCTTTATCTTCTTTAATATCTCTAATATACCGATCTATTTAAATACAATTCATATCTCTATAAAGAATATGATCTATTTAAATACAATGATCTCTACAAATATTATCTTAACAACATTATCACATCTTAGATATTATTTAGTATCTATAAATCTTAATTATTTATATAACTTTGGTTTCTTATTAGGTGTATCTATCTTTATGCAAACAATCTCAGGTTTATTCTTAACATTAATTTATTATACTCAATTACAATTATATTCAAATATTTATGTTATGACTTATGATTATTATTATGGTTATCTTTATAGAAATGTACATATCTTATTAGCCACTATTATTAATATATTATTATTAATTCATATCTTTAAGGGTTTATTATATAATAATTTATCTAATCAAATTTATATTCATTATTCAGGTTATATCTTATATTTATTATTAATTGTTATTTCTTATTTAGGTTATATTTTAACATATGGTCAATTATCATATTGGGGTGCTACAGTTATTATTAATTTATTACCTGCATCTTTAGCTACTCTTATCTTAGGTGACTATAATATTTCTGCTATCACAATTAATAGATACTTAATATTCCATATTGTATTAACATTAGTTCTTTATGTATTTATTATTATTCATATCTTCTATTTACATCAATTATCATCTCAATCCCCTTTACCTATATCTATTTTATCATCTCCAGCTTCTCAATTATCTATTACATTCCAACATTTTATCTTAAAGGATTTAACATCTCTTCTCTTCTTATTATTTATCTTTATCTCTATTTCTTTATTTATCTTAATTAATTTATCTCATTCTATGAACTTAATCCCTATTAATCCTTTATCTACACCTTCTCACATTGTGCCAGAGTGGTATTTCCGTGCGCCGTTAGAGCTTCAGACCGCAGTTAGTGGGGTTTTCTACCCACTCGCCTATCTAGGATAGAGATATTCGCCTCCGGTCTTCGGAGCGTATGAATGGATTCTAGGCGTAAGACGTTATCCGTGTTTAAGTTGGAAACGACTTGGATATAAGCAGGATAATAAATGTGCAGAACAGAGTTGTGATAGACTCGAAGACTCTGTGCTAGTCAGGTTGTGCATGATTAGGTTGACGAATGTGTTACACCCAACAGTCCCACCATGGACACTGGTTTATCTATCACTAAGAGGCCAGTTACAACTTGTTAGTTCCTCCAGGAAGTGGGAGCTAACTCCTAGAACGTTGTATGTACTTATAGACATGAGTTAAAGGTGCACAGATCTAAACACAACAATTGTTTTCGATCAGGGGCAGAAGCCCTGGTTGACAAACCGCTGCAGCTGAGGAACAACGGGATCGTCTAAGTCCCGAAAGGGATATGATGACAGAGCGATAATAGTAAGATGTCTGCATCGAGAGATGTAGACCTTTTCATGAAAAGTATTTATAGTTAATATCAAGTTCTTCTTCAACTTTATGTTAATTTGGATTGGCATCATTATGATGTTGATGCCGATCCTAAATATAGGTAGTAATTATGAATATGAAGTGTCGCAGGTAGCATGTACCTTTATGGAATTTTGCGTAATGGCGAAAGTGAGAAAGAATCAGGAGACTTTGGTAGAGGGCGATAAGTTTGTGAATATCAAGAAGTTAGTAGCATTAGATGAGTCTAACAGACTCGATGTGACTCTAAGAAATGATAAGCTTATCAATTTGATTGCAGATGTGGAAGTATTGCGTTTAGCTTACGAGTTAATTAAGAGTAAGCCAGGTAATATGACACGAGGATCATCAGGGGAGACTCTAGATGGAATAGATTCAGCATGGTTTGAAAGAACATCCAAGAGCATCCTAAAAGGTAACTTGAAGTTTGGTCCAGGAAGAGTAGTTAATATACCTAAACCAAATAACCCGAAGGAGACTAGGCAATTGGTTATAGCCTCTCCAAGGGAGAAAGTAATCCAGAAAGCTATGCAATTGGTGCTTCAGGCTGTGTTCGAACCTATGTTCTCAGGTAACTCATTCGGTTTTAGACCGAATCTGGGTTGTCATGATGCAATTAAATATGTCTCTCAACGTTTTAAGAATAGAAATTGGATTGTCGAATCAGATATTACCAAATGTTTTGATATGATCAACCATGACCTATTAATGGGCTTTATAAGGGAAAAGGTGACATGTGAGGCAACCTTGAAACTCATATCTTCCCTTATCAAGAGTGGACAAATATCTTTTAGCAATCTTTCACCTTCTCTTTCAATAACTACAATAGGTACTCCTCAGGGCTGTGTCCTTAGCCCCCTACTTTGTAATATATTCCTTCATAAATTAGATTTGTTTGTTGGATCTCTTATTAAAGAATATGATACGGGTAAAACTAAGAGGGGAACTTCTTCAGAATATAATAAAGCAATGAATGATATGGCAACAATGAAAAAGATTATCTTGGAATTAGAGGTCAGAATAAAATCTGGTGAAGTTAACCCTCTCTTCAAGGATCAGCCCATTGAGTACTATCAAACTAAGCGAGTAGAGCTTATCAAGCATTCTAAGGAGGTACCAAGGACGAACAACTTCGATGAATCCTTCATCAGAGTTGATTATGTAAGGTATGCTGATGACTTTATTGTTGGTATAGCTGGGCCTAAAAGCTTAGCAATTACGATTCTAGGCAGAATTAAGGAATACTTGAGCAAGGAGTTATTATTAGACCTTAAGGAGAGCAAGACTCATATCAATAATTTCAATACAGAAGTAACTACATTCTTGGGCTTTGACATCTCTGGTAGAGGTAAGCATGAGAAACCTTTCAGACTTATGAGTAGGGGACCTCATTCCGGTAAACGGGTTAAAGTTACGCCTTATATGAACCTACATGTGCCGATTATGAAGTTATATAAGAGGTTAACGGAAAGGGGTTTCTTTAAGCATAACAATAAGAACGGTGGCGAAGTAAAACCTACCGGTCTTACGGTTTATCAAAATCATGATCATAGACATATCATTAAGTATTACAATATGGTAATAAGAGGTCTTTTATCCTTTTACTCTCCTGCCGATAATTATTCTGCTTTAGGCAAAATAATTCATGGTCTTAAACGATCTTGTGCTCTAACTTTAGCCTTGAAATATAAGTTGAGAACAATGGCAGCCACATTTAAGAAATTTGGATCTAGATTAACTGACCCGGAAACCAAAGCGTCAATATATCTACCTGTGAACTTTAAGAGGACTAGGACCTTTATGCCTTCCTCGGGTAGAATGACGAACAAACAACAATTGGAGAATCTTAATGCTATGAACATTTCCTGGGTTGCGAAACTCACGAGATCTAGCGTAGGTTTACCATGCACTGTTTGTGGAGCTTTACCAACAGAGATGCACCATATTAGAAGCATTGCAGCTATTCGTAATTCGAAGAAGTTAACTATGTATGAGAAGATTCTGATAAGTAGAAACAGAAAGCAGATTCCACTCTGTAGATTACATCACTTACAAGCCCATGGCAAACTTCTACCAAAGACTGAATAATTCTTTCTCCATGAATAACCAATCTTTTTTTATTTACTGACAAAACGACATGCTACTGGAGAGCCGTATGAGGGGAAACTCTCACGTACGGTTCGGTGGAAAGTAAGGCGAACTAAGATGATTAATTGTAGTTTATTTAATAATTATGTTTTCCTCAACTCATCCAATTCTATCTTTATTCCATTTTAAAGATTATTCCATCTAAAATGGGTGGTATTCTTACTGTTGTTATTACTATCTTAGTAATCTTATTATTAACTACATCTAATTATTCTTATAATATTTATAATACTAATTCTATTTCCATTTCTAATTATAATAATATTGATACTGTTATTACCATTGTATTGACTTATATTTATTTATCTTATATTGGTTTACAATTACCTATTGCTCCTTATCTTATTAATTTAAGATATTTCTTATTATATTTACCAGTTCCTGTTATTATTATTTCTTTATTAGCAACTCTTCCTACATTAAATACTTATTTCTCTAATATCTGGGGGACCTCTAGATCTATTTCAATGACATCTAATTATATTTCCCTTATCTCTACTACTAATCATAAACGTATTGGTCTTTATTATTTATTAACAGGTGCATATATTGCCATTTTAGGTATTATCTTATCTATTATTATTAGAGTAGAATTATATTGTCCTGATAATCATATTATTAATATGTCAAATGTATCTTTCTATAATTATACAATTACTAATCATGGTTTATTAATGTTATTATTTATTGTAATGCCTATATTATTTGGTGCCTATGGTAATTATTTATTAGTATTAACTGTAGGTTTAATTGATATTATTTTCCCACGTATTAACAATTTTGGTTGGTTATTATTAATATTATCTTATGTATTAATTCAATTCGGTATCTTAACTGAATATTTAACAGGTACTGGTTGGACTTTATATCCACCATTATCTACTATTACTTCTACTTATCTGATTTCTACTATTTTCTTAGCTTTAGCCATTTCTGGTGTTTCTTCTTTATTAACTTCAGTTAATTATTTATTATTAATTCCTTATTTATTACATATTTCTGACTTATTATTAATCTCCTTTTTAATTACTGCATTAATGGTTCTTTATACTATGCCTGTTTTAGCTGGTGCTTTCTTATTAGCTACTTCTGATATTTTATTATCTACTTCTTATTTCTCCAATTATGGTGACCCTGTCCTTTATCAACACCTCTTTTGATGGTTTGGTCATTGAAACTTTAGTTACGGGTGTCCAATTAAAATCTCACTTATTGCTGGAATAACCTTAGAGCTTGATATACTATTATTCGTAAAGGACTCCCCCGCGACTCCCACGGACTGGAGCCCGTGGGATGAAACGGTTCTTAACGACAGGAGTTGTAAGACCACTCTGGCGTGTGCGCACGTCCTGGAGTCCGGAAGAAAGGCTGTGAGAAAGGATGACAGGTTTCTGAGAGGTTGTAAGACCACTCTGGCGTGTACGCACGTCCTGTCGTCCGTGGGTTGTAAGACCACTCTGGCGTGTACGCACGTCGGCCTGGAGTCCTCCGTGGGTCGTAAGACCGCTGAGGGCGTGTGCGCCCTGTCGTTAAGAAACTCCCCTGGAGTCCGGGAAGATACTATTAGTTGGTTTTCAACAGAAAAATGTATTGTTTGTTTAATAGTGATAATTATCAAGATTGGTCAATCAGCAGCTAACCTCTTTAATTCGTTCGATATTGTTTTCTTAAAAAGCCAGGAGTTTTCGGAAGAGACTTCTTCATCATCATTCACATTAGATTTGGAGGAGCAAGCAACTAATGAGGAGCAAGAGGAAGAATCAGATGATTTATCCGCCGATTTAGTAGAAAATGACTTATCCATAGAAGAGGGAAGCTCAGAGACTACACGTGAGAATGAACTTTTCGTAGCTCATGGAGAATTACCGGTTCATAGACCTCATCATACTTACCCAAAGAATGAGGAAGAATTAGGTTATTATCTAGCCGGCCTTATTGATGGTGATGGTTATATCTCTAATGAAGAGAATCAACCAACCATTACAATTACTTTTCATAAAAAAGACACATTTTTAGCATATAAAATCAAATCATTATTAGGTTATGGTTCAGTTAGATGTTATTCATCTTATTCTATCTATACAATTACTAATCGTGAAGGTCTTATAAAAATGCTCTATTTAATTTATAATAAGTTAAGACTGATTCATAAAGTCAATAGATCTAATAAATTAATAGAAAAATATAATTTACCTTTAAACAAAGCAATCCCAGACAATTCTAATGTAACTTTAACTCATTATTTAGCAGGTCTTTTAGATTCGGATGGTTCTTTAACTATAAAGTTACTTAAAAGAAAAAGAGGCCTTAAAGAGAAAGAGACGATCGAGGTTAGGTTGTTGGCGAGGGTTGAGATGAGTTCTTTAAGAGGTTCTAATGTTATTAATAAATTAAAAGCCGATATTGGTGGTTCTTTAAGTATTCGTAGTTTTTCTTACGCTGAGACGAGAGTCTTAGGTGCTCGTATGTCTAGATCAATAAAAGGACGAAAGGCTTGTGATAAAGGTTGTAAGACCACTCACGCGTGTGCTCACGGCCTGGAGTCCGGAAGAAAGGCTCTGAGAGAGGATGACAGGTTTCTGAGAGGTTGTAAGACCACTCTGGCGTGTACGCACGTCCTGTCGTCCGTGGGTTGTAAGACCACTAGGGCGTGTGCGCACGTCGGCCTGGAGTCCTCCGGACGAAAGGCTGTGAGAGGTTGTAAGACCACTCTGGCGTGTACGCACGTCGTCGGCCTGGAGTCCGCCTCCGTGGGTTGTAAGACCACTCTGGCGTGTACGCACGTCCTGTCGTCCGTGGGTTGTAAGACCACTCTGGCGTGTACGCACGTCGTCGGCCTGGAGTCCGCCTCCGTGGGATGGAATTCAGTATCTTTTAAAAGAATGCATTGTTTATTATTGTATTTAGATAGATATAATTTATGTTCTAAGAAATATTTAGAATATTTATATATAAGAAAAGCTTATTTATTAATCCAACAAAAGAAACACTTAACGAGTGAAGGTCTAATGAAAATATCTTATTTTCATAAACGAGTGTCTGAATTAAAACATCTGGAGTAGTTCGAACTTTGTTCGTGCTCATCCAGGGAAAAGTAGTGGCCGAGAGGCGCTTAAGCGACGAGAGGCCGAGAGGCCGAGAGGCGCTTAAGCGACGAGAGGCCGAGAGGCCGAGAGGCGCTTAAGCGACGAGAGGCCGAGAGGCCGAGAGTTTGACGAGTTCATATGATATAGTCCACAATAATAATGAAAGTTATTATTAATATATTTGAAAATCTGCCAGAAGTTTACGTCTTAATTATCCCATCTTTTGGTTTAATTAACTATTCATTATCACAATATACATCTAATTATATCTTCGGTTCCATTTCTATGATTTTAGCATTAATTTCCATTTTAGTATTTGGTTCTTTAGTATGGGCACATCATATGTTTACAGTTAATATGGAGTCTGATACTAATCTTTATTTCTCTATTTTAACTTTAGTTATTGCGATTCCAACTGGTACTAAATTATATAATTGGTTATTCTTAACATATTCTTATCCTTATAATTTCTTACAAACATATAATTTACCTTTATTACTTTCTTTCCTTTTTATCTTTATTATTATTTCAGGTGGTATTACTGGTATTATTTTAGGTAATAATATTTTAGATATTCAATTACATGATACTTATTATGTTGTATCTCATTTCCATTATATCCTTTCTTTAGGTTCTGTTCTTTCTATTATTCTTACTCTTATTCAAATATCTTCATATATTAATCCAGTTAGAGTAGAAACATTCTTAATGTCATGTTTAGATGTTAACTATCTTTCCATTATCTTCATCTTACTTAATGTTATCTTCCTTCCTATGTATTTCTTAGGTTTTAATACTATGCCACGTAGGATTAACTCTTATGCTGACTATTTATTCCCATGGAATTCTATTTCAACTATTTCAGTAATTGCTTTATATCTTTGTTTCTTATCTTTAATCTTAACATAGTTCGCTCTTAAAAAAAACAACATAGTCCTACGCCGCCTAGCCGCCAACGCCTAGCCGCCAACGCCTAGCCGCCAACGCCGGAAGGCGAAAGGCTTGTGAGACCACTCACGCGTGTGCGCACGGCCTGGAGTCCCGCCGTGGCCCTTACGTCCTCCTTTTTTTGGAGCAGTATAATGAAGGCAAAGTCCGCCTTATCAATCTAAACAACAGACTAACCCCAAACTCAAAAGGACACTCGTCCTTCTCCGGACCACTCAGGCGTGTGCGCACGGCCAGTAGTCCGTGGGCCTGGAGTCCTCCGTGGGCCTGGAGTCCTCCGTGGGCCTGGAGTCCTCCGTGGGCCTGGAGTCCTCCGTGGGCCTGGAGTCCTCCGTGGGCCTGGAGTCCTCCGTGGGCCTGGAGTCCTCCGGATGAAAGGCTTGTGCCCCG
>Ga0209358_10003157_pt1 | contig 12255 bp, 14 predicted proteins | sample LauGreFa1BDMLBSN_2_FD_187574 | JGI IMG/M metagenome (GOLD analysis project Ga0209358, IMG submission 187574) | Freshwater lake microbial communities from Lake Michigan, USA - Fa13.BD.MLB.SN (SPAdes) (version 2) | ecosystem: Environmental > Aquatic > Freshwater > Lake | place: Lake Michigan, USA...
CAAGCAACTATCCCTTCGTCATCTTGGAAATAGAAGTCAAGTGGATGATACTGAGGCGTTGTGTGTGCTGACCAGTTCTTCCCTTGTTCTTGTAGAAGATAAGTCACCACTTCAGCAACACGGTCTTGTCGTTCTCTATCTGTCACAGTCTCAAATGTCTCTCTCATAATCTACCTATCATCAATGAGAATCTTTATCAAATGGACTAGATATAAATATATTCCTAGTAAACTTGACAAAGTACATATCTATGGTAGACTAAGTGACATCATGGAACAAAGGAACAAACACTACATGAACGAACTAACGATACTTATCGATAACTTGGCTGACTTAAACTTCTGCCGACCGACTCCAGAGTCACTCGTTGACCTTGAGCAGTTGGTCATGGCTGAGTTTCTAAACTACTTCTCTGAACTCACCATTGAAGAACAGTTCGAGACGTACATGAAAGAAGTCATCATGGTTGTCGCCTACTACACCGGATACCAACTTAAACCAATGCTTCATGACGGCTACCAATACAAAGACGTCAACCTACATGCACCCCTCTACACGTACATGAACAACTTCATGTTGTTTGACCGGCTGTTCATGTGGCGTAACGAACTCACTGAATACAAGTCCAACCTAGCCAAGGACGAGCCTATCAACAGCACAATCATCTTTGGCGTGTCTATTGACACAAAGAACTTCGAAGCACGGTTCTACGCTGAGAAAGAAACCGTGTGAGAGCAAAGATAAAGTCGTATGACCGTCGCAAAGTCACACGCACTAATATCTACAAACAATACACAGAAGTCATGAAGTCTTTTGATGTTCTTGCTGAGTACATCAGCATGCTTCCGGTAGATGACGTGTGGAAACGAGACCATCTACCTAACCTACTCATTGAGTGGCTCAAAGGACGTGACACGGAAGGATGGAAAGGCGTTGATTCGCTTGCTTATAACACTCTTTGGGAAGTCATGGAAAAACGTGAACAACGTGCCAAGGACAAAGAAGGATGAGTCCATCATTTCACTGATACACAAATTCAAGGATGTTCAATGAGATACCTATCTGTATTTAGTGGCATAGAAGCCGCAACCGTCGCTTGGAAAGACCTTGGATGGGAACTAGTCGGTCTTGCTGAGATAGAACCGTTTCCATGCTCAGTCTTACAGCATCACTACCCAGACGTCACGAACTACGGTGATATCAACAACTACAAGGAGTGGAACATTGAGAGAGGTTCAGTTGACCTTATTGTCGGAGGAAGCCCTTGCCAAGCCTTCTCTACTGCCGGACTCAGAAAAGGACTTGAAGACCCAAGGGGAAACTTGGCTCTCGTTTATCTCGGACTCATTGACCATCTGCGACCAGAATGGATTGTTTGGGAAAACGTCCCCGGTGTATTGTCATCTAACGGCGGAAGGGATTTTGGAACCTTCCTTGGGTCGCTTTCTCAGCTCGGGTATGGGTGGTCCTACAGAATCCTTAACTCTGAATACACCGGAGTACCCCAAAGACGTCGTCGAGTCTACCTTGTCGGACATTCTTCTGGAGATTGGCGACGTGCCGCCGAAATACTATTTGAGCCAGAGAGCATGTGCGGGAATCCTAAGAAGAGCCGAACAAAGAGGGCGAGAATTGCCCCCACTCCTAAAAGAGGCACTATTGTCGGTGATTGCGAAGGAAGAGTCGGAAACCCAACCCTAACTTGTTCTAACCTAGCCAACATCAACAACCAGTCATTCCTAGTAGGCGAAAAGGTCGTACCTTTCCGTAAGTCGTCCAGAGCACAAACAAAAGACGGGCTGGAAACATGGGTGGAAGATGAAGTATCAAACACCGTCAATTGTTACGACGTCGGTGATGTACGTTCAACTAACCTATCCGTCCACCTCTACGAGAACCATCCAAACGACTCACGGGTCAAAGAACTATTCGGCGTATGCTCCACCGTCACTAGTCGATGGGGCACGGGTGGTGGGAATGTCCCACTTGTGGGGCATGAAAACAAAACTGTTTACTCCATCCGTGAAGATGCCAAGGCAAACACCTTTAGTGTCAATGAACGAACAACAGTTAATACCATACAAGCGATGCGACCAGCCGTGTCGTCACACCATGCACAAAACTTTATCGTTCACCGACCATCAGACAACATCGCCAACACCATCGGATGTGGAAACCATATGACACCAGAAGATGTGGTTATGCTATCTATCCCCATACAAGACACCAGAGACGTCCAGAAGAGCCAGAATGGACTAGGAGTCGGTGATGTTGGCTCTCCAGCCTATACGGTCGATACACACGCCACACAAGGGGTAGCACAAGTAAGCCAATACAACATGGTTGTGCGAAGACTAACGCCTATTGAGTCACTACGCCTACAAGGATTTCCAGATGACTATCTTGATGTCCTACACAACAATAGAACACCGGGTGACAATGCCATCTTTAAAGCCATAGGGAATAGCATGGCTACTCCCGTTGTCGGCTGGGTCGGGAAACGCATCCAAGCATCTGTAGACCGACGCTTAGGTAAAGGTTAATCCAGTATCAATAGATGTCACAACTATCACGCTTCCAGATGTGTTTCTGTAGAACAGATAGACAACATTATCTTTGACAAAGGCGGCTAACGAGTCATCAGCCACACCAGAGGCAACAACGGCGTGGCTTGCTTGTGTATTGTTACCTTGAGGGTCACGAACTACACAGTTGATAGCACCACCAGTTGTTCGAGCAAAGATAAACTCCATACCATTGGAGCCTACACAAGCCGTTGGCTTTGTTCCAGCCATTACCGTTACTGCCACAGAGAATGTATTCCCTTCATCATCAGAGTAAACACTGTATGTTGTTCCAGCATTAGCATATATGACGTCTAGTCGCTTTTGTGCGTTTGTTATCGTCCACCGAATCTCAAAACCACTATCACAAGCAATACCAGTATTCTTGTCTAGCCAAGTTCCGTTGTTGTGGTCATTACAAAAGTGGAGATGAATATTCCCATCAACAACATCAGCGTAGAACTTACGAAGAGATGAGTGAACATCAGCAGATAAGTCCCTCTCACCTTGTTCGGCAAACCTATAGACAACACGCTGCCTAATCGATGTGTAAGCCGGATTCCAGTTAACGGCTATCGTGTAATAGTTGATGGTGTGATTCTTAGTACCTAACCCATACGGAGTACCAGTCTCATAAACACCTTCTGTTGTGAATGTTGAATCAGTTCCACCAGAAGATGAATCAAATGTACGAACAACAGAAACAGTTCCAGTTGTTGCTATATCTCCATTGTTGTCGTACGTGATGCCATGAGCTGGAGCACGAAGGAAAGATGCACCTTTGAGATACAAGACGTGCGGAGTGCCACCATTGTGCACATCGAATGGGTCATCTAAATCTGGGATGAAGTCACCAACGATGGAGTCAAACAATGCTTGTGCTTTTACTGAGCCACCATTGTTGTCGAAACCATAGTGCCAGTCGTGACCAGCGGCTCCTCCACCACCACCCTTCTTACGAGCGATAGCACCGCCACCGTGAAGCCAAGTAGCAAGACCAGTTTCACCATTGAGATAACAATCTCTAAGAGGCGGCTGAGACACGGCACATGTACCAGCACCGGGATACGGAACCGTGTTTGAAGCATTGAAACCGGGATGCCGGATAATGCCAGCATCACTTGCTAAAATCTGATTTACCAAATTAAGTATAGAAAGTGATTGTGCTGCCCAAGTGGAAACCACCGGTGTCACTGTGTTCTGGAAGTGAATGTCAGACTCTTCCTCAGTTCGTCCGTCTTGCTCAGTTTGCCAAAATCTACGAGCGTAATAAAACGTCTCTGTTAGGTTTGGGTCTGTTGCAACGATGTCGGCAGTTATACGTTCAGCCTTCCACTTCTTACCAGAAGGTAAAAAGTTTTGATGGGCATGCGTTACCTTATCAAGTTCAGTTGTTCCGATATCAATAGCACCGGCAGACACACGCAGTTGCGACGCACTTGTGACACCCCAGTAAGCACTGTCTACGGACTCGGCACCAGCGTAGTCAGTAGATACAAGGTTTTTCCTTGGATATGGGTCATTCTTATTGTCATACTGAGGAAGAGCACCTACTGACCACTCATCTGGCATACAGAGGTCAAGTGTGACTACTTGGTATGTTGTTGTTGCTGCAACCACGTTCCATCGCTTTTTATTGCCGTGAAAGTCGGTTATCTCAATCGTTCCGGCTTGATTTGTCCCGGCTTGGCATTTTATCTGTATCTTTAGCCAACGATACGAAGACATACCTTGTAATGGAGCATACGTACGTGTGTTTCCAGTACCGGCTATAGAGTATGGATTTGTGAGTTGTATTTGAGCACCGTTAAACTCCCAAGAACGGAACATGATTCGCTTATCGTCTGTGTCGTCGTTACGTGACAATAAGGAACCAGTTTGTATTGCTACAGATATAGAATCTGGTATCCCATCGAGTTCTGTTGTTAGGTAATCTGATGTCGTCCCATTGTAAATCTCAGAAGTAATATAATAAAAGTAAATATTATCTGTTGCAGAAAAACCACCAGTTCCAGTAACTGCACGGTTCCTAAGTGGAAGCACTTCATAATCAAAACCGGTAATCGTGTAGTCTAAAGAGTCTGGGTAAGAATCTTTCCACGCACGTGTGACGACATCCATCTGCACCTTCGCTGGAAGCCGACCAAACGAGTTGAGAAGAATGTACTCGTCATTGATTGCAGTTGATGAGGTTACGTCTGTAGACCAGTTTGTGGCAGTATTACCACCAAATGCATGGCTGTGTGTTGCTTCGAATGGGTCTAATCCATTACATAAGTGAACTGTGACATTACATGATGCAGTTCCAGTCCTTGCCGCATAAGCATCTTGACCCGTACCTATGATGTAGTTCATAAGGACACGGTTACCAAGAGTCACAGTAGTTGTTGATGATGCACTTGCAGCACCCAATGTAAGTAAGGCTGAAGCACTACTTCCAACACGGCTTAACTCAAACCATCTGTATCCAGTTATTGGTGGATGAGTTACTTCACCAGTAGTTGAGTTGATAGACGAGCCGGAAGTAATATCCCACAATACATCAGTACCAACACTTGCACTAAATACGCCAGTGAGTGTATTAGATACATCTACATAATCAACTGCCGGTGTATGTGTACCAGAAGCGATAGTGGTAGTGGTTGTTACTGGAGTTCCATGACCATCATCTGCTGTTAAGATAGCAGAAATTGTGTATGACCATGTGCCACCACGGATAGGTGTACTAGTCCATTCTAATTCCCAGTAACCTATAAATCCACCGTGACCACCTACGTTTCCATTGACACGAGCATATTTATCATCTACTGGAGGTGAGGTTGCGGCTGGAAATACAACAAAGTTGTAAGCAGTCGTAAATTCAAAATAAACAGTTCCAGTACGTGTCGTGTCTAGATATGGCATGTCATCTCATTATATTGAAGTAAAGCCAGTATGCACCATAGCCCATCAAGAACACAGTAAACATAAGTGAAGCCAAGCAAATAAAACTGATGACCAGAGGTAATACACCAACTGCTAATATTCGGTTGATAAGTCCTTTTCCCATAGGGTGACTATACGGTAATAATTGCTAGTTGACAAATAATATTTTTGTACGATTGACAAAGATGAATAGGCTTGATATCATAAGCACACCACGAAAGTAGGGGAAGAAGAATATGAGCGATGTACTAGGCTTTGAGCAAGAGCCGTTTATTGTTGATGTTGAGACGGGTGAAGTTGTTAGTATCCGCCCTAACTGGTTGCCGGAGATTCTTACAACTGCTGCCGACATCGAGATGTTTATGGATAAGTTGTCCATTGAAGAAGCAAAAGTTGAAGCACTCGTAGCACGACGCAAGCAAATCTTAGAGAACTTGGACGGCATGATTAATCGGCACACCAAGAAGCGTGACTACCTCATGACTCGGTACGGCTCACAACTCCGTGATGTTGCCCTAAGGAACCTCCCACGTGACCGTAAGACATATGAAACACCATTTGGCTCAGTGACTTTCCGCAAAAGTCAGCCTAAAATCATTGTCAAGGACACAGAAAAAGCCATTGATACGATTTCTGTTGTTTGTCCAGAAGCAGTCAAGGTAGAGCGGTCAATCTTGGTCTCCAAGTTGTCTGATGAAATCAAGACAGAACTACTTACGGATGAATCACGCAGAGAAGAACTTGGTTTTGACGTTGAGCCTGAAAAGGACTGCATTAAACTCAACATCATGCAGTGGAAAGTAGAACTATGAGTACAGAAGACCAACAACAAACACCTCCTAAGTTCCAGAAGGTTATAAAGAAATCAACACCACCAGCAAAGCCTGAGCCAATTAAGACTGTTCTGCCGGGAGCACTACCAGTTCAGATTGAACTTGGAGTAGATGCTTCTATGCCTACGAAGGCGACTGCTGGTTCAGCCGGATTTGATGTGAAAGCATCGGAACGAAAACTTATCCATGCTGGTACGGCAAAACTTGTCAAGACCGGCATCAAGTTGGCTATCCCAACCGGTTATGAAGCACAAGTTCGTTCACGTAGCGGTATGTCGCTCAACCATAACGTTATCGTCTTGAATGCACCGGGAACGATTGACTCTGACTACCGTGGAGAAGTCGGTGTTATCCTTATGAATGTCGGCAAGCAAGACTATGAAGTAGAAGTTGGCGAGAAGATTGCACAACTTGTATTTGCCAAGGTTGCAGACATCGAGTTCAAAGAAGCGGTCATTGCATCTGACACAGTACGTGGTGAAGGCGGTTTCGGTAGTACGGGAGCATAAGTATGCCTAAGGTCTTGAATGTCGGCACTGCTGATATAGAAATCAGTCAACTCAAGCATCATCCTAAGAATGCCAACGTTGGAAACGTTGATGCCATAAAGGAGTCACTTGCCACAAACGGTTTCTTTGGACGTGTACTGGTCAATAAGAACACCATGCACATCCTTGCTGGAAACCACCGTGTCAAAGCCGCGAGAGAACTTGGCTGGAAGACTGTACCAGTAGAGTTTGTGGATGTAGATGCAGAAGCAGAACTCCGCATACTACTTGTTGACAACAAGACAGCCAGAATGGGTGTTGACGACGACGAGAAACTCTTGGAGATTCTGGAAGAACTCAACACCTTCGAAAGTGGACTATCCGGAACTGGATACAACGAAGATGACTTGTCTTTTCTTTATGAGATGACAAGTGGTGAAGATGAGCCACTAGAGCGAGTCTCTCGTGTCTCTGAAGAAGAAGAAGAAGAGTACGACGCACGTGAAACACCGTGGCACTTTATGTATAACAAGTTCCCATCAGACAATGATTGGGGCATACCAGTACTTGACTTAAACCAACAAGCACGTTCAGTTACGACACCTATTATCACTTGGGGAGCCATCAGCCGTAAGAAGCAATTTGGTGGTACGTACAACATGTACACCGAAGACAGACGATGGGAAAACCTTTGGAAAGACCCAACACCTATCGTCAAGTCTGGATGTACTGCTGTTACTGAGTTGAACTACTCAACAAACAATGACTACGTAGATATACAAGTACTGTATGACATTTATCGTAAACGTTGGCTATCTCGTTATTGGCAATCATATGGCGTACAAATCTATGTAGACTTAAATGTAGCCGCCGAGCATTTTGATAAGGCACTTATTGGTGTACCACAAGGTTGGGGCGCATATTCAAGCCGATTCAACGTTATGTTTGACCGTGGTACAGACGTTATGGAATACCACTTATCCGTAGCCAAGGAGAGAGCCGGTAGCACACCACTACTTGTCTTACTTATCGGAGGAGGCACTAGGGCAAAAGAATACTGCCGCAAGAATGGCTACATCTGGGTGCCAGAGCAGATTGAAGTCAACACCGGCAAGACTAAAAACGCCATCTTGATTGGCGATGAGGAACGAGAGAATGTTTGACGAGTCGAAGATTATCCCTAAGCACTACAACGACGTAAAGTCAGATATTTCAGCACGTTCTGTTTATACGAACTGGAAACTAAACGGCGACCTATCAATGGTGGTCAAGTACATCAAGAGAGCCGGAAAGAAGCCGGGTGAAGATGTATCCAGTGACTTATACAAGTGCCTCTGGTATCTAGTTGCAACACTAACAAACAACGAAGAGATTGCCGGAAAAGTCGTGAAGTACTGCGGTGAACTACAGTCTACTTGTCAAAAGCCGACTTCCGACGAACAGAGCGAATAGCACTATCGCAGTGCATCTCAAACGTAACAGCCCATGTGCGAATTACATGGGCTACTAATTCAGTTTGGTAGTCATCCACCAACATCGAGTAAATCATCTCGTCTTCGTTGTTCTTTTTGATGACTATTTTTACTTCTGCTCTTGTGCCGAGCGGAATCCAAGTAACAAGCACTGAGTAGTCATCGACTACCCGCTTACTTGCAGATGCAGTACCACGGAAGGCACTGCCCATAATGCTGTCTTTCAAGCAAGGTGCTATGACCTCCTTGAACTTGTCTGATAGTTCGATGGTCAACATATTGTTGACATTCTAGCACCTAAGACATCACCGTGTGAACAATTAGGTCGTATAAGCCTCCAGAATGCCCAAATAGACGACTTTGGAGGCTAAACGATAAGTATGTCACTTCTTCAGTTTGTCTTGCGCCCTGAGTTCAATCTCATTATTTAGACGACGAAGTGCGTCACGACGTGTAGTCTCACTCTCCAACTTTTTCATAAGTTGATTTGTGTTTCCACCACGACGTTGAAGCCGACGAACAGCAAGTTGGTCAGCCGGACGAAATGTGCCAGACGCAAGACGGTTGGTAATGTCACGTGCTTTTAGTAGGTCAGTTGTACTAACCTTACTAAACATCTGACGTTGCTTTGGGATAATCGGTTCTGGCTTAGGAGCACGTTCTGCAAGGTTTGCTTCAGCCCGTGCCCGTGAACCGCCTGATGTAGGTGTTCCGCCCATAGGTCATTAACCTCTTGGAGCCAAAGGACCTTGTCCTTGCCGTGGCATCTGTCCAGTTGCACCCGGCTGACCACGATAGTTAGGGTCTCTAGCACGAAGCGTAAGTTCACCACCGGCTCTTGAAGCGACTGCACGACGAGTAGCTTGGTCATTGGTATTTAGTGCACGATTGAGTAATGAGCTAGCGGCTCCACCACGCTTACGTATGGCTGCAACAGATGCTTTTTCCGTTTCATTCAATCGGGTTCGGTCACCTCTAGTGCGAACTAAACCTCTTGCCACCTCACGAATACGCTCAAGGTCACGATTTGTAATATCAGATGCCCTATTACCAGTTGCCCTTGTTACTCGCAGTGGAGATAAATTACCCGTATAACCCATAATACACCTCTAAAAATTAACAGTAAGCACCCCACCAAAAGTGCCTAATTCCGACCAGTTTCGCTTCTTACGGAAGTATCCGTCACCATCACGCTCAACAGCATATGCATCAGAAGGCTCTGGTGAAGTGTTACCTTCTACCGTCCATATACCCCAAGGGTGAACAGACTGAATAACACCGATATGACCTATACGACCAATAGGCTTGATGTAGAACAACACCAAGTCACCGGGAAGTACACGTCCAGTCTTATTTGCAACGCTTGCCTTAGCATCAGAAACCGATATCCAGCAACCATTTTCCTTAGCCCAGTTTGCCCAATCTGGCGTGTATCCACTACGTGGAAATGTTGGGTCATAGGTTGTTCCAAGAGCCGTAGCCGCTTGCTTCATCCTAAACCGAACAACTGCTGCACACCAAGGACTACCGGGTGGAATCGGCGGCTTGCATGATGCTTGATAGGCTTCAACAGCCTCACCACGATTGACGCCAACCTCCGTAACACCTATGTTGGCAACAGCCAACTCAAGTGCCTTTGTCGCTATTGGACGATTAGTAGGTCGCATATACAAACCTTACTTGATTACGGAACACTTGCCCAATTACTTCTTGGGTAGATTCTTGATAACTTCAACAACAACAAACTCTAGGATTTCGTTGTCTGAAGGAGTGCCATTCTCTTTGTCTTTGATGCGGTTAGCAATAGTCTTAGTTAGCGTCTTGCCAAACTGAGGCTCTAATGCCTTGAGTGCACTTGATATAGCAATATCTTCAGCAAGAGATACAAGTGCTTTATCCACACCTTTGATAAGGTTACGCTCTTCAATGCCAAACCATCGTTTTAACTTAGAACTAAACCAAGACATACTAACCACCTCCGATAGTCACAGCCGGACCTATCCTTACTCCACGGTAACGTGCTTCACGAACTTTAGGTCTACTAGATGCTTCAAAGACAAACTTGATTTGTGGTATCGCTATGATTCTGTAGTCTGAGTATTCAGTTTCATATTCCCATGTACTTGTATACAAGTTATGTATACGGACGACATCACCTATCCAAAGCGGTCTATCATCTGAGTCACGTATAAGAAAGTCTGATGTCCATTCAACCAAGTCACGACCCGGCGTTAATCTATCAACAAGAACTTCGAGTGCCCTTAGTGCTGCCTCATCTGTCGTAATTGACTCATTGATATGCACAACACTACAGATGCGCCCACGCCAGTTTCTGGGGCGAAGTGCTGGTACGGTAGTCGGGTTTTGACTATCTGTGTCGTTATAACTTTTGTATATCAGTCTGTCTGTTCGTGGGTCACGACCGATGACTTGTATGTGGTTTGCTTCTGCCGCTTCGTAATGACGTGATAGTTCACGTATAGTCCTCTTACTCGTAAGCGTTTTTGGAACAAGTGCATTAGTCGCCGCAAAATTGGCTTCGTACAAATTCATTTGCACTGTATTTGATAACACAGACGGACTTATAAAGCAGTACTTATAACCAGTTGACGTAGGGAACCAACCACGTGTATATGTTTGAGCATAATCACTCCAAAGTTGGTTTAGCCACTTAGCAACTGTGTCACCACGCTCTGGAGCCAAACTCCATTTACCCGTCGAAATGATAGGCGAGTATGGCAACTGGAAAGCTGGAATGTTGATGTACCAATCAGAAGAGTTGTACCCACATATAGTCAATAGGTCTTTGACTGCGTAATCTAATTCAAGTCCATCATAAGGAACTGAGTCGATAAGCATCATCAACTCAAACTCACGTGACCTATCTTTACCTTGAAAAGACATAGATGGATACTCAAGTGCCACATCACCCTTCTCATAAGAAATCTCTGGAGAGTCTAACGTGCCACGGCATATATCTAGGTATGTACCATTACCTTTTCTGATAGCAATCCTAAATGGTCTATCAGATTGGTACAGACTATTTTCAACAGCGGCATCGTTGTAAAGTAAGCCATATCTAGTGTCAAACTTGACAGTTTGTGTTCCATCTTCATCTACGGAACACTCAAGGCTTTGAACATAGTTAGTGATGTCTATAGAGCCGTTGTAGGTGTTAACTACTGTAGGTGTTGAGTACAAGTCAATTGCATACACACCCCAAGTGGCATTTCCATCACCAGTAAGTTCTGCTTGTGCTCTTACATCATCAACGGGGATGAGTGGGTTCCAAGCAGTCAAATCCTCCTTGACTACACTCATGTTTGAAACAATAGTTGCCGAGTTTGGACCTATGCGGTCAGCACCAGCCGACCAACCAGTGAACGTAGTGCCAATTGGAGGCACTGCACGTAAGGTTGTGTTACCACCACGAACTATCCCAGATGTTTCAAACTTACACTTAGCAACTTGCACCATAGGATGAAAAGGTGCTGGTACATTCCACCAGAACTTTGAACTTGGTGTAATGTCGTTAGTATTTGGGTCACCTACATCTGGGTCAAGGTCGTCAAATGTGTGAGCAAAGTTAGTTCCGTAATTGCTAAGTACTAGTAGTTCACGTTTACGACAAGGAAGCAATACAAGGTTTACATATGTATTTGCTGGCGACATCGAGTACAACTTCATGCCACCGGGACGCATGCCACCCTTTGTGGAGTCGTACTTCTCTAGTTTTTGTCCACCTTTGTAAACAACTATTGCACCACCAGCCATGACGTCAAGTCTAACTTCAGTCGGTTGACCATAATTCCATCCACATTGGAAGGCTACGGTTTCATTTGCCTTCTTTGTGCCAGACATGAAGAATGACACATACATCGGCTGATTAGATGGAAGTACTTCACTGAGTTGACAGACTGCATTTACACCCTCAGATGCTATGTAGTAATCAGTCGGGTGTAATAACTTGACT
>Ga0209358_10003158_pt1 | contig 12252 bp, 14 predicted proteins | sample LauGreFa1BDMLBSN_2_FD_187574 | JGI IMG/M metagenome (GOLD analysis project Ga0209358, IMG submission 187574) | Freshwater lake microbial communities from Lake Michigan, USA - Fa13.BD.MLB.SN (SPAdes) (version 2) | ecosystem: Environmental > Aquatic > Freshwater > Lake | place: Lake Michigan, USA...
ATCCCACCACTACACCATACTGGTTAGTGCATCCTGTCAATGGCACCCATTCCAGCAGGAATGCATCCCACCAGAAACTACACTGTGTGCAGCTGCATCTGTTGGTGTTCCCACCTAGTGTGCAGTTGATCTGGTATTCTTCTTCTTCATAATTTCCCATCCGTGGTGGTGATGGACAGCCACAACAGGGTTCAGAAGAACCACTACCACCACCACATCCATCAATAATTGACCATGCATAGGACATAGTGGCTTCAAAATAAATCCACCGCCACAAACATGAAGAACAGCCACATGCAGAAGTGCAGCAGTTGCAGGGTCCTATGTTTGTGGTACTCATTTTTAACCTGCTATGGTGATGGTAGTTTTGGTTACAACAATACTACCATTCACACACTGCACATCTGTTACCACCTCTATCGTGTTCCCAGATCCTTTAGAGCCTGCACTACCACCAGAACCAGATCCACTACCAGCCACTGATCCAGACAGCCCAGAACCACTGACCACACTACCACTAGCCACCGATCCAGACACACCAGATCCAGACAGCACAGAACCACTGGCCACTGATCCTGAAACACCAGAACCACTAGCTATTGACCCAGAATCGACCACAGAACCGCTGGTGATGATGGACCCACTGGCTACTGATCCTGACAGCACAGACCCACTGACAGCAGATCCAGACACACCAGAACCAGACCCAGATTCAGACCCACTGATGATCAGTCCACTATCTGGTGCAGATCCTGATTCAGCAGTACAGGGGACCAGCAGAGTTTCCCCAAACACAGTACCTGGTGTGGTGGGGAATGTGCAGGGTCCACAGCCATCAGTACAGGTGGTGGACTGTAGTGCCCACTGAATACCTGTCCACCAGTAGTAACAAGTCCCTGTGCAAGGAGCAGACCCACTGCTGACCACAGATCCTGACACACCAGAACCAGATCCACTGACCACAGATCCACTGATGACAGAACCACTGGTTACAGATCCAGAAGTCCCAGAGAACACACCAGAACCACTGCCTGAAACACCAGACCCTGATCCTGAATCCCCACTGGTCACACCTGCTACCAGCTGCACCAGGTAAACTATTTTGGAATCGGCACTGTAACCAGCGAGACGGCCCAGATACCTTTTTCTGGTCAGGTCATCATTGTTCACATCCCTGATCAGAATGTCTGAAAATTCAGTGTATGTGTTTAGTTTTGAGTCGTATTTCAGCAGTTTCCCAGCGTAGTACCCATACCCATTCTTGGTGGTACTGGTGACCAGCACAGGGTGGATGATGGGACTGGTACTGGTTTCATAGTAAACATTATCTGCGTTTCTGTTAGTCAATTGGCCAGATTCAAAGTCCAACAGCATCCTGCTGATCCTGCTGAAACTATCACCATCGACAAGATAACCACCAGCCATGGGACACCTCTTTTATAGGCTGGGGAACGCGATTCTGGGGTAAACATGAAACACCTGATAGGTTGCAGTTTCGCTAGGTTTCCGTGCGAAACCGAATTCATCCAGATAGACTGGTGTGGAAACTATACCACCCAGAGGTGATATAATGTCCTCGAATTCATCCAAAACCACAGACCGTTGACGTTTCCCCACATTCGCAATAACAAAAGACCACCCATCTGGTCTGTACTCGAATACCAGTGTCCAGTGCCAGTAAGAAATCCCATCCTCAAAAACCCTGTTTGCATTCACGGAATTCAATTTTGCTAGACCTGCACCAACAGCATACGGTCCCAGAATGAATGAAGCCTGATTCAGTTTCCCTATGGATGCTATCCATGTGGATGTGACTGGATTCAGGCTGTTCAATCCCACTGTGATGGTTGCCCCACCCTTGACAATTTCGACAGGTGGTAGGAATGGATCACCAGCAGAATTAGCTATTTTGTTGCCAAACCTGTCGAATTTCACAGCCAGTGGATAACTGGTGGTACTGACTGTGTAATCCCGTGGGCGTAGCAGTGGGTTTTCCACTCGTTCTGCTGGGTCCTGTCCATCCTGCTGTGTTTCCTGTTCGGGTGATTCATTCACTACATATGCATACTGGACAGTAATTCTCCACAGGTAGGGATCCCCTTGATCCTGTGTGGGTGTGATGCTGGTGCAGTAGGCTTTTGTGTCTTCTGGATACTTTGACCAGATTCTGGGTAGTGATGGGTGACTACCTGCATACGCTGGACCATATGCCCAGTCATTAGTTCTGACTAGGAAAACCCTGGTGTAGGTTCTTTGGTACTTCTGGTCCACATTAGCTGTGCGACCTTCAGCCACTTCCACAAAATGTGTATATGCCATGGTATGTATCCTTTATTTAGGTGCGACAGCCACAGCTGGTTTTGCTTTTGCTGCATTCGCTGCAGCTTCCTTTTGTGCGTCTGCAATGCGTTTCTGTTCGTTTAGCTGTGCCTGTGCGAACACACCAGCTTCATTAGCTGCAGTGACCAGCTTGTCCAGCCGTTCCACCTGTAGTTCTGACTGTCTAGCTTGGTTCAGCATTGCAGCCTTTAGTTGCGACTGGAAGTCCTGTTCTGTTAGCTGCATTTTGGCCCTGATTTCCTGTTCAACTGCTGCACTGGATCCCCTAGTCATGGTCTGAGGTAGGTTCTGATCTGGGGCTGTTCCAAAATCCTTGATCAGCTGTTCTAGATCCTTTCCTACCTGTCGCCTTAGTCCCTGTTTGAATTTCAGATTTAGGTTAGCATCTGCGCCAGCTGCCTGTTTCACCTGATTCAGGCTGTCTGTGATCTTCCTGCTAAATTCTTCCATTGCCGTGGCATTAGCACGCATCAGATCCAGTGTCTTAACCTTCAGGTCCTTATTTATCATTTCCAGATCTTCTACGCGTTGTTTTTCCTGCTTTCGTAGGTTTTCCAGTGCAGCCGCTGCATTGTTTGCATTCTTGGCTAGTTCTTTTGCTGCATCATTGATTTTGTTTTGTGCCTCTACTGCCTTCTTTTCAGCGTCTTTTTCCATATCTGCTTTTTTCATTTTCTCTCTAACATCGGCAAAAGTTTTGGCGATAGGTGCAGTGTTTGTGCCAGGTGCATTTTGTGCAGCAGTGTCTGCATGTGCTATTTTCACCTTCAGATTCATAATGTCTCTGCTCATGTTTTTTACATCTTGTTCTGTTGCAAGGTTCAATGCCCTTGTCAACATGGTCCTATCTTCCCCACCAAATATGGGATCAGTGGCCACAAAAGTAGCTTTTTTTGCCTGCAAGGTTAGTAGCTGTGCTTTATCCATGATGTTCTGGAAAGTACCAGCAGACTGTTTGATCCAGTCGTACAATTTCACACCAGCCATAACCAGTGATTCAGCTATGTCCACCACTAAGTTTCTGGAATTCCTGAAAACTGCTTCCAGACCATCTGCCTTTTTTGGATCAATTGCAAGTCCCAGACTTTCTGATATCTGATCAATAATGGTTTTGACTGCTTCCATTCCCCCCCTGAATGCAGCAATAACACGTTCAGGGTTCAATGCATTGATCAGAGTTTCACCGACACTGGTCAGAACAGCAGTGAAACCTTCCTGCAATTTGTCCAACTGTCTGCTAAATGTTGAACCAATACCTTCTGCTGCAGCCTGTGCAGCAGGGTTATTACTTGCCCTGAATACTGCTGCAACAGCAGTACTTGTCATGACTGCATTATCACGGACTTTCTGCATCGCTGTTTCGACAGTGTAAGCTTCCCCTGTGACTGCTGACAGTTCCTCTGCAAGGGCTTCAAATACTTTCAGTCCACTAGATTGCAGTTGCTGCAATGGACCTTCTGTGGCTGTGGCTGAGGCTCTTAGCTGTGCGATGGAACCAGCCACTGCATCTGCACCAGCTGCACCACCACCCAGAATCTGGACAGCATTGCCTAGCCTAGACATTATGTTGCCTGCAGCCTGAACAGACAGGCCCAGACCAGTCAGGGTGGTAAGTGATTTTGTAAGGTTAGTGAGTGGAACCCCAGTGTCTGCAGCCTGCTTTTGCAGTTTTCGGAATGCATCCACACCCTGAACAGCAGAACCAGCCATGTACCCCAGCTTGATCTGTGCCGCTTGTGCATCACCACCCAGTTTCAGAATCCCGATGGAAGCCTGAATGGGTCCCAGTACCAACATATCAAAAGCACCCTTAAGCAGGGTGATTCCAGACAGTGCTTCGGTAAAGAACCCTGCACCAGGTGCCTTTGGTTTTTTGGCTTCTTCCTTTTTCTTTTCAGCCTCGATGTCTGCTAGGATCTGTTCCTTAGTCATGTTCATGCGGCGTTTTTGAGTTTCTTTGTCTTTCAGTGCTTTATCACGTTCAAGTGCATTCATGTTTTTCAGGGATTCAGCAAACATTTCCTTTTCTTTTGTCTTTTTTTCTTTTGCGATATCTGCTTTGACTTCTTCCGCAGTCATGGCCATTCTGCGCTTTTTCGTTTCCTCAAAAGCCAGTGCCTGTTGCCTTTGCAGTTCGTTCATGTTGGCTAGTTTTTTCTGGAAAATCGCTTCTTCTTTTGAGTCTGGTTTCCCAGCTTCTTTCATTTTGTCATTGCTGGACTTGGCTGCAGCTTCCACCTTCTGTAATGTTTTTGTCATGGAAGCTGCACCCTTTTCAGCTTCCTCCCCATTCCAGCCCATCTGGACAGACATTTTTGCAATACTAGCCATTGTCTATCCCCTTAACTGGGACCAGTCCCAGACTGGTCAGGTACATTTTGGCTGCAGCCAGTTCATCTAGGCTAGCCACCTTCTTTTGTTCTGCTGGTCTGGATTCTACACTTTTTGGTTCTGGGATTGCACATGGATCAGCAGGTAAAAAGTCCTGAACTTTAGATTGTGATGACCATGCAGCCACACTAGCCCATGCAGCAACAGCCCCACGAACATCTGCCCTGTACTCTCCCCATGGGTCTAGCCAAGCCAGTGCTACCCATTCGGTTAATTCAGAACTGGACAGCCTCTGTTCTAGTTCGGCAACAGTGCAGCCCAGATGACCAGCCAAGCGAAACATCACCCGCCTGACTGGTCTTTTTCTTAGTTTTTTTCCACTTCCTCTGTCTTCAATCCACATAACAGTGCAGCCTGGTCCCACAGCCTGTCCACCACATGTGCTGGTAAACTGCTGATGGTGGACACCTCTGAATCTGTGAACAGCCTGTTACCATCCTGATCACAGATCGACAGAACCAGAAGTCTAGCCCTGAAATCTGTGTACTTACTCTGTCCCTGCTGGTCGATCTGGTAACCATCATACTGGTCCCTCTGACCAGCTGTGATGTCCCGTAAATGAATAGTCCCACCCCATTCTGGGACTGGGACTTCTATGATTTTGGGCCTAGCCTGTGCTAGTAGCTGTTCCCTGTTCAGACCCATACATCACCCCTTAGTACTTGTCAGACCGTTGCATGGTAACCGTGTATTGCAGTGCATCATCAGACGCTGCAATTTCTGATTCGCCTACTTCTGTCACATACCCATCATATTGGAACAGGTCATCAATGGTGGAACCCGATGAAAGGTTTACTGTGATTCTGGTGTGTGTTCCAGAAGTCAATCGTGTTTTCAGGGTAGTTATCTGGTTAGAGGCTGTGGCTGTGTCATCCAGATAAAACGTAATCTGCAAGGTTCCCTTGTCATTCCTGCTGGGTAACCGCTGCAAGGTGGTGTCACCCAGTGCCGTCACATCAGCCATAGCACGCGTAACAGCAGAACCGCCGATACTTTTTACATTAGTTAGGACTGTAGCTGCACCAGGTGAACCTGATGTCAACGTGGCAATTGAAGCAACTGCCCCTGCTGGAAACTGAATAGCCATGGATCACCCCCCTTATGTTATTTCGTAGGACCCAATTACATCCACTGTCGTGGTTCGGACTGGTTCATCTGCACCGTCTGCTAGAAACTCTGCTATGTCCCCTTCATCATCCACCCGTAGTGTGTGGACAGTGACACCAGACATAACAGTTCGTGTAGAAGCCAATGCAATTTTTGATGTTATCCAGTCCACCACAGTCTGAACACCAGATCTGGTGGTAGCTGCACAGGCGAATGTCACCCGTTCAGTGTAGTAAATGCTGGTATTCCCCACTAGCTGTGTTCTCTGTCTGGACACACCAGCGTAGTGAACGAATGGTAGTGGTAGACCAGTCCCTGTGACCTCTGGACTGATTCCACCAGGTATGGTTGCTGAATACCCTGTCTGTTCTGTCAGGTAGGTCCTGAGTACCTTTCCTAGTAGACTCATGATGTTTCCCCATTACTGACAGGGGAAGCTTTCCCAGACTTAACCAGCTTTTCAATTTCTTTATTGACGCTATCCGATGTAATCGAAACAGCCTGTGATTTCGATGCATCCATTGCTGGTCTAAGGAATGGTCTAGCTGGGACCTGTACCATACGCCCACTGCGCCACAGCTTGTTCATGGATCCATTCTCTACCAGATGGGAATACCTGCTGGGTTCAATGGAAACCGTGGTGTTTTTGTATGTTGGCTGACCCTTAGCTCGTTTGTACCACTTGACCCACCCGACAGCCCCCATGCCTTTTCTTGCACCAATTATCCCTATCCATGTGGATGTGCCCTGTGCATTTTTTGGCTTTCTTGCCACATTGTCTATAGACTTTTTAAGTGATCCAGAAGTCCCATACATGGCGACACTTTTGCTACCTATCCTGATGGACTTCCTTCTACTTGGTGCCCGTGCTTTTGCTGCATTCTTGACTATTCTTCCAGTCATGGTTGCAGACCGTTTGAATGCTGCATTCAAGGATTTTGGGAAGTCTCCCAGAATCCTTTTCATGATATCCAGCCCCTGCACATGCAGATCTATTCCAAATGGTCTACCCATCACGGCTGTTCCTCGATAGCCACGATTTTCATGAACTTTCTTTCCCCATCCAGTGGGATCACAGACTGGATGTTCAGGGTTTTGTTTTCCCAGATCATTCTGTGTGTCATGGCTACTGTGTACAGGGTCCTGATGACTACCTGGTATGTGACCAGACCAGACAGCTGTCCAGCCTGCTGGACCTCTGTCCCACCCTGTGCGATGACCTGTCCCCATACCGTGGTGTAGGTAGTCCAGCTTCTGATGGGCTGTCCATAGCTGTCCACAGTGTCTGTGGGGGACTGTAGGATTAGCCTGTGTCTCATTGTGCCGATGGTGGTTAGGGGCATTAGTTGTAACCCCCTGAATCATGCAGGGACAAAATGTTAGCCAGTGCCAAGGGAACCTCGGTCCCATAGCTTCCAACTGCGTCCCTGTGTTCATACCAGTGGGCTGTCAGGATCTTCACAGCCATTCTCAGCAGTGGTGGGACTGCACCAGGTGCAGAACCATACCCAGCAACAAAATCCACCTCTACTGCACCCCTCTGATAGACCAGAGTGATAGGCCACAGCATAGTTGCAGGCAGTACTATTCTGGGTGGGTTATCGTCCAGCAACAGTTCATAATCCACATCCACCACCATGGTCTGCTGGTTACCATCACCATCCCAGTATCTAATTCTGGGTGTGTCATAATTCACACCTGAGATTGTTGCAGATGGTGCGATAATGGCTGGAATTCGTGGTAGTTCTATGTCGTCCCATGCTGGGAAAGCATCTAGTGTCAGTCTGTAGGCTGTGTAGATTAAAGTCTTTTTGGTGTGTCTTTCAACATATTCCCTAGCTGCAGACATGATTCCAGCAATGGTGGAATCATCATCTGTGCTGTCTACCCGACAATAGGCTTTCACCTCTGCTAAGGTGCAGGGTTCCACAGCAGGCTGGGCCAACACCTTTAGGTTCATCGGGATTCAAACCTCTTTTTTCGCTTAGATTCTGGGGTTTCAGCAATGGTAGGAACCACTACTGAAACCACCACCAGTTCTGCTAGCCCTGCATCCAGCATCCTCTGTCCATCGCTGTCTGGTACGTCAATGACAGTGCCAGGCCAGTGATTTTCAGATGTGCCCACACAGTGGATCAGGACCTTAACTTTCATGGGCCACCTTAGCTTGCAGGCTGAGTGATACGCTTGATCGCGTTCGTTTGCATTACCTTTGCATCTGACCGATGGATGCTAAGGAACCCAGTCTGGTACTTTTCAGCATACCGTTCGTTCAATCGGATGATTTCAATATCACCGATATCACGAATCATGTATTTGCTGAAATCACCGAACAGGATGGTCTTAGCACTGGCTGCAATGCTTGAAGCCATGGCATTATTGACAATGACTGGGTAGCCCAACAGCTTGGGTGCATTCCCATTCAGCAGGTCAAGGAACAGTGGTCTGGACTGACTGTCAGCCAGTTGCAGAATCGTGTTCCACACTGCCTGATGCATCATGAAACTTGCACCCTGCTGGTAGGAATAGTCAAGGGATCCGATCAACCCCATGATGTTAGCCAAGGTGATGGTGGTGGTGGTGGCACCAGCAACACCCACAGAAGAACCTGTCACCACACCCTGTGGGGCTGTGGTTCCATTTCCCGTGGTAAAGTCAGTGGCTTCTTTCCGTCCGATACGTTCACCCAACATGCCACCAATTTCAGAAGCCAGATCTAGACCTGAATCCCGCAACAGTTCGTTGCTGGTCAGGACCAGCGATTCATAACGATAGGAACCAAGAAGGACCTGTGTAAAAGTCATTGCAGTTTCTGAAGGTGCAGTGTTTTCTGCACCCACTGTTGCTGGGTTCCCGGTGTCATCAGTGACAGGGAATGGGAGTGGGTTTCCGGTGTCAGTGCGGATTACCCGACAGACATTGCGAAGATTGTTGTAGTACAGCAATCGCTTTTCCAGTTCAGCAAGAAATCCCTGTGGAATGGTGTAACCACCATCACCAGCGGTAGTGGACTGTGCCCGCTTCAAAACCAGTCGATCATTGTTCAGATCCAGACCAGTTCGCTGTGCAGCTGACCGATGCTGTGCAGTGGCTTCACGGCCCAGGCACCATCCCTGCAATGCTGACCGGCGGTCTGATTCCAGACGGCGGTCATTGAAATCCCGCACAAAAGCAGGGGAACCCAGTGGAGCAGGTGCAGTGCGACGATTAGACACTAGAAGGCCCTCTAGTTTTTCAATCCGGCGAGCCAGATTGTTTTGCTGTGGCTGTTCTGGATCTGCCATGGCTGGTTCAGCCGCTGGTTCAGCCGCTGGTTCTTCCGTGGTATCCTCTGCTGAATCCGCTGCAATGTATTCCTCTGCAGCTACCAGCCTGGTATCCAGCAATTGAATCTGTGCTACGATATCATCCACCTTAGCAGATTCTTCTGGTGTCCATTCCCGGTGTGATGCTAGGTCATGCAGACCCTTAGCCTGCTTTACCAGCCCCGCACGCTGTTGTGCCAGCTTCTGTCGATCAGTCATGTTCAGCCCCCCGGCAGCATCAGCTGCAGTAATGTTATCCGATTCCCCCGATTCTGCAGACGCTTTTGCAGTCTGTCAGACTCCCACAGACCCAGCCCCCTGACAGCTACTGTGGTGTCAGGATAAGCTGGAATGGACACCACTGAAACTTCTAACAGTTCCAGATCAGATACAGTTCTGATTTTGACACCGTCTTCCACACCCCATGATTCCCCACCAGGTGTGACGATGAATCCGAATGACATCTGGGACACATCACCCCGCTTAACCAGTTCCATGAGGTCTGCAGCGTAGCTGGTGGATGGTGGGTTAATCGTGACTTTCAACCCTGTGCTGTCCACAGACAGTTGCAGAGTGTCATTCTGTCGCCTTCCCAAAACCATGGTACTGTCATGATTCACCAGTGCCCGCACATCAGACTTGTTCTGTAATGTTCGATTAAATGCCCCCGGTGCGATTCGTTCTCTGAACCCGCCCAGATCCTCTGACAGTGGGCCAAACACGCTTGCATAGCCCACCAGTCTCCCAGAATCCACACCCATGGTCCCCAGTGCCCTAGTTTCCATCTGGACCACCAGCCCTTTCTGATTTTGGTGCAATTGGTGACCACTTGATCCCCCAGCTGTGCTGTCCACCTGGTTCTGGTGGTGGGATCAGTACTCTTTCCCTTTCAATGCCACAGATCCTGCATCTGTTGGTGTAGCCATGTTCACAGGATGGGATCTGGTGGTCTGTCATATCCTGTGCCAGTTTTTCACACCATGCAGCACTGTGGATGACAGCCCCAGCATCAGAACCAACAGATGCAGTTGCGCTGTCTGGTGTGTCTGCTGTTGGTGTCAGTGCTGGGGCTGTGGTTGGGGCTGTGGTAACAGATGGTGTGGCTGGTGGTGCCTGTGCCCCACCAGGTCCATCCAGTGGCTGCATGTTCAATGGTTGCAGGTATACATCCCCACCTGGTACTGGTTCTAGATTTTCAAGTGCCCGAATTTCATTGATGGATAACCAGCCCCAGTTTCTGCCCACAGCATAGGCTGCATACCGTGCAGCTAGGTCTGTGCGTAACAGACCTTCTACTGAATGTTCGGCATAGTAGCTGTCAGATTCAGGGGAAAGCAATTTTCTTTTGATTTCCTGTTCAATCCTGACCAGCCATGGTCTCAGGGTCTCAGAAAGAAATGCGATGTTTTCTTGTTCCAGACTGGAATAGGAAACCCCACCTGTGTCCCTGAGTTTCGATGGTGGGATGTTAAACCATCTAGCCACTTCCTCTATCTGGAATTTTCTAGTCTGTAGGAACTGTGCATCATCAGGTGGGATGGATGTGGCTGTCCATTTCATCCCTTCTTCCAGAATGGCTACCCTGTGGCTGTTATCCAGCCCACTGTGCAGTCTCTCCCAGTCCCCTCGAAGTCTGCCCCTAGCATCATCAGACAGCCTACCGGGATGTTCTAGCATCCCTGATGGTCTAGCCCCAGACCCAAACAGACCAGCCCCGAATTGTTCACAAGCCATGCCCAGTCCGATGGACTCTCTGGCTAACCGAATGGGGCTGTAGCCTGTGATCCCATCGAAACCAGGACCAGCTATGTGGAACACATCTGATGGTGCCAATCTCACCACAGAACTACCGGGAATCTGGTATTTGTAGAACAGGTTCCCGTTGGTGTCCCGGTCGATCTTGACCAGATCTGGTGGAAGTAGCCACAGGTTTTTGATGTTGCCGAATACATCGCGTTCTATTTCAGCGAAACCGTTACCCCATGAGAGGGCATGTGCCACAATACTTTCACGGAACTGGAATGCTGAACTCTCTGAATTAGGCTGGGTTTTGAGCAGATAAGCCACAGCAATGTCATCGATTCTGACCCTACCACCAGGCTGTTTGTCATACACATGCAGTGGTAGACTTGCGATGGTTTCGCTGATGATTCTGATTGCCTGAAACACAGGACTGTAGGTCAGTGCAGTGTCTTCTGAGACAGCAACACCAGCAGTGCTGGTGGGAACACCAAAGAAGCTGTTGAGTGCTGGGTCCCTGAGATTGGGCATACGGTTTTTTGGACTGCCTACAAAATAGGATGCAGCCCTAGTGATGGATGACATGAGCCTTTCAGCTAGGTTCATAAGGTCATCATCCCCCTTGATTCATACACAGATGGTGCATTGTGTCCGATTCTGCCCCCTGCTTCCCCTACTCTGGATCTGGCCACAGCCATGATTGATGCAATCAGTGCATCGATCTTTTCAGAACTCTTGCTTTTACTAGGCTTAATGTTGCCTGCTGCATCAGATTCTATTGAACAGTTTCCCAGACACCATCGCAATACTGGATGTCCAGAATGTCGTATCTTTTTGCTTGCAAGCAGGGTTTCAAAATCCTTAGCTGCAGGACTCATGGATGCATAACCTTGACCAAAAGCCACTACCTGTAAACCATCTGACTGCATCTGTTGGGCTAGCTGGGCACAGTTCCATCTGTCAATTGCGATGTCCTGTATCCTGTATTGTGTGGCAAGTCTCTTGATCTGTGCATAAACTTCTTCGTATTCAATCACATCACCATCTGTCACATTCAGGTGACCACTGGACACCCACTGGTCATACCTCATTCTGTTAGAGCGTTCGCGTTGTTTCAGAACACCCCGTGGTGCCCAGCAGAATGGTTCAATCCACAGGGTTCCATCATCCAGTGGGAACACCAGAACAAAAGCAGATAAGTCCTGTGTGCTGGACAGGTCCAGTGCCCCGTAACAAGTCCGCCCATCCAGATCTGGTCTGGGACACTGGCACTGGTCCCACAGGTCGAATGACAGCCACCTGGTGACAGTATCTGTCCACTGGCACAGGTGCAGCCTTCTGAATGCAAGTTCTTTTGCTGGTGATGTTG
>Ga0209358_10003159_pt1 | contig 12250 bp, 10 predicted proteins | sample LauGreFa1BDMLBSN_2_FD_187574 | JGI IMG/M metagenome (GOLD analysis project Ga0209358, IMG submission 187574) | Freshwater lake microbial communities from Lake Michigan, USA - Fa13.BD.MLB.SN (SPAdes) (version 2) | ecosystem: Environmental > Aquatic > Freshwater > Lake | place: Lake Michigan, USA...
AATGATATCAATTTTTCCTTCCGCCAATTTTTGCAGCGTTTCTTTCTTTTGCTTGGCTGACTTAAATCGATTGATATAATCCACCGTGACAGGAAAATCCTTGAGTCGTTCCTTAAATGTTTTATAATGCTGAAACGCAAGAATAGTAGTAGGCACCAAAACAGCCGCTTGCTTTCCATCCACACAGGTTTTAAAAGCAGCCCGTATTGCAACTTCAGTTTTTCCAAAACCCACATCGCCACAAACCAATCGGTCCATGGGTGAAGAAGATTCCATATCTTTTTTTACATCGGCAGTGGCCTTGCTTTGATCTGGTGTATCCTCGTAAATAAAGGAAGCCTCTAACTCGGTTTGTAAATAATTGTCGGGAGCATGCGCAAATCCTTGTTGTGCTTTACGAGTGGCATAGAGTTTAATCAGGTCAAAGGCAATTTCCTTGACCTTAGACTTTGTTTTTTCTTTCAAGCGGTTCCAAACATCACTACCCAACTTATTCACCTTGGGTACTGCCCCCTCCTTGCCAGAGTACTTGGCAATTTTATGGAGGCTGCTGATATTCACGTAGAGAATATCCGAATCCTTATACACTAACCGTACGGCCTCTTGCATACGGCCATTTACTTCAATTTTCTGCAATCCACTGAACACTCCTACTCCATGATCAATATGGGTGACAAAATCACCAGGCTGTAGTTCACGCAGTGTACGTAAGGTGAGCGCTTTGTTTTTATTATAGGCTTGTTTGACTTTGTATTTATGGTAACGCTGAAAAATTTGATGATCCGTGTAACAAACCCGTTTTAAATCATGATCTATAAAACCCGCTTGAATAGCATGCGCTACGGGTTCAAAAACAATATTGGCTTTGAGATCATCAAATATGGTTTGCAGTCTTTCCAGCTGCCGGGGATTCTCAGAAAAAATATAAATACTATACTGTTTGGAAGCCCAGTTTCTTAGATCATTAATTAATAAATCAAAGTTGCGGTTAAAAGAAGGTTGTTCTTTGGTAGCAAACTCCAGTTCAAGCACCAAACTATGTCCTGGCAAGGTAGCACCAGGTCCAAATGAAATTAAATTAGTAGTGTGCAAGGATTCCTTCATCAATTGAGGCGATACCAAATCTGTTTCCTGCACCTCCTTTTTTGACCATCGTTCGTCACCTTCGGCTTCCTCCTTAACAGGAATTCCCGGTTTTAGATTTAAGAAAGTAGTAAAACTCTCCCAAGTATCTTCCAACCGATCTATGCAAATAGAGTAATCCTGCACCCACACCACTGTGTTGGCAGGCAGAAACTTTAACAAGGAAATTCCTGGACCGCTGGCCATGGATTGATCCATGCGAGGGATTACCGACACATGCGTTAACTTTCTTTCACTAAGCTGTGTTTCCGGATCAATCAATCGAATGGATTCAATTTCGTTACCAAATAACTCAATTCGGTAAGGCTTATCATTCCCGATGGAATAAATATCTAAGATCCCACCCCGCATGGCAAATTGTCCAGGTTCATAGACAAAATCACTACGCTCAAAATTATATTCACTCAGCTTAAGCAACAGCGCTGGTACATCCAGGGTTGCTCCCACCGAGAGTTCAATCAAACGATCGGCGTAAGCAGCTGGCCCTACTACTTTTTCTAATAAAGCTTCCGGATACGTAACTAATACTTTTTTTCTTAGCTCTCCAACGCTTGCCTCTTTTTTTGAAAGTCGGGTTAAAGCTTCCGTACGAAGCATCACATGTGAAGGATTCAGCAACCGAAAGTTCTTGCTGTTTTTATAAGAAGAGGGAAAATAAAAAAGATCAAGCGCCTCCGTTATGCTTTCGAGTGTGTTATGAAAATAAGCTGCTTCCTCCGCATCATTACAGATTATCAAATGATTTATTTGCGACAAGGAAGGAGATAATAAAGAAGCACCCACTAAAAAAGCTGGAGCGGATCCAACTAAGCCGGTCAATTGTGTTTCATGGGGAGCGGGCAATAAAATCCTGTCCGCCAATTGATAAAGGCGGGGGTGTTCTTGTAAAGTAGTCAACAGATCCTTGGCACTCATTTCCGCGCGGCAAAGATAACGCCAATTTGCATTAACTTAGGTATCACTATGGCACTGCAACCTTGGATAACAGGAACCGTGATCCGTATAGCGTATCACACCCCTACCACCCGTCAATTCTGGATTGAAGTGCCTACTCTAGCTGTTTTTGATTTCAAGCCCGGACAATTTGTAACGCTGGATCTACCCATACATGAAAAACCCAATAAACGTTGGCGCAGTTATTCGATTGCCTCCAGACCTGATGGGACCAATGTTTTTGAATTGATTATTGTGAAAGTAGAAAACGGAGCTGGTACCACGTATTTATTTGATCAGGTTACGGTCGGTTCTACTTTGACACTGCGTGGCCCGCAGGGTGTTTTTGTATTACCTGAACACCTCGAGGAAGATTTGTTTTTAATATGTACGGGTACTGGAATTGCCCCATTTCGGAGCATGGTCACACATCTTTGGAAACATCAAATTCACACGGGTGCCGTTCATCTGGTATTCGGATGTAGAAAAAAAGAAGACCTGCTTTATTTTGATGAACTAAGTCAACTCCAACAAGAAAATACCTCCTTTCACTATCATCCTGTTTTATCCCGCGAGACCTGGGAAGGAAAAACAGGCTATGTACATGCAGTTTACGAAGCGCTTTGTGAACAAAAACAACCTGCTCACTTTTTACTCTGTGGCTGGAAAAACATGATCGACGAAGCCTATGCGCGAATCCAGGCCCTGGGCTACGACAAAAAAAGTATTCACCGGGAGATTTACGGCTAATACTTTCTCTATTCTGCTTTTACAATTGGCAATTCGAGACTTACCTTTGAGCACCGTTCAAATCGGTACCCAAAAAACTTGCCATGGCCATTAAGACTATCATTGAACCTTTTCGGATCAAATCAGTAGAACCCATTTATTTCAACACACGTGCTGAACGTGAAGTCATTTTAAAAAAAGCCGACTACAATGTGTTTGGTATAGCATCACGCGATGTTTTGATAGACCTCTTAACCGATAGTGGTACTTCGGCAATGAGTAGTCGTCAATGGGGTGGTATTATGGAAGGCGATGAATCCTATGCCGGCAGTCCTAGTTTCTATCGCTTTGAGACCATGGTCAAGCGTATTACAGGAATGCAATATGTGATCCCAACGCACCAGGGCAGAGCTTCAGAAAAGATATTGTTTGCTGCCGTAGGAGGCAAAGGCAAAACCATTATCAGTAATACACTCTTTGATACCACCCGCGCCAATATTGAATTCTCAGGTGCCACAGGAATTGATTTACTCTGTGCCGAGGGAAAAGATCCCTTAAAAGCGGCTCCCTTTAAAGGAAATATGGATGTGGAGGCCTTAGAACCTACGATTCAAAAAGTAGGAGCAGCCAATATCCCCATGGTGATGATGACCGTGACCAATAACTCAGGAGGAGGTCAACCGGTGAGTATGGCTAATATGAAAGCAGCAGCTGCCATTTGCAAAAAACATAAGATTCCATTTTTTATTGATTGTTGCCGCTTTGCAGAGAATGCTTACTTCATTAAAAAAAGAGAAGCCGGTTACGAAAACAGAAGCATCGAATCCATTGCACAAGAAATGTTCTCCCTGGCTGATGGTTGTAGTATGAGTGCTAAAAAAGATGCGTTTGCGAATATCGGAGGATTTTTAGCACTCAATGATAGCCAGCTTGCACTCGAGTGTAGAAATCTTTTGATTATCACTGAAGGATTTCCCACCTATGGAGGATTGGCAGGTCGTGATTTAGAAGCTATTGCTATAGGACTCGAAGAAGTGATGGAGGAAAGCTATTTACAATATCGTATCCGGAGCATGGAATACCTCACCGAGAAATTAGCAGCTGCCGGCGTTCCTGTTATGCAGCCCGCCGGAGGCCATGCAGTTTATCTGGATGCAAAAACATTCTTACCCCATGTCCCCTCTTCCCAATATCCCGGGCAATCCTTGGTTTGTGCCTTATATGTAGAAGGAGGAATTCGTGCGGTTGAAATTGGATCGCTGATGTTTGGTAAATATGACGAACAACATCAATTGATTCCTGCCACGCTGGAATTAGTACGCTTGGCTATTCCGCGCCGAGTATACACACAAAGTCATATTGACTACGTTGCAGAAGTAATTATCGAGGTGTATAAAAAAAGAAACGAACTAAAAGGACTTCAAATCTTAGAAGAAGCCCCCTTACTTCGTCACTTTACGGCTAAGCTAAAGCCCGTGTAAAACGGATTATTTAGTAGCCGTTATCAATACCGCCATCGTAGTTCCTACGGCAAGGATTTTGCTGAATACATTATCCCAGTTCACTTTTTTGTCCTCACCACCTTTTACTTTCTCTTCTTTGTTAGTAAGCGAAACAATTGCACCAGGCTTTACTGTAGGATACTTTCTGAAGAATAAGAATATGCTACGAGTTCCTTTTACACTTCCATCAGGATAAGAAACTGTTACACTCGACCTATCAGCTTTACGAGAAAATCCACCGGCGTATTCCCGAATATACCAACGAGATGAACGCGAGGTAGTATAAATAAAGCTTGAAACATCATTAATAGACTTTTGATCCAACCGTACACCAGCCGTTAGCAAATCAGCTTGTCTTGTACCACGAATTCTAATTCCAATTGTATTCTGATAAGCAGGAATTGTAATAACATCACCGGCAAGAAGAACTGGATCAAATTTGCTTGATCCTTCACGTTGAAGAGCCTTTTTTAAATCAATACCAATAGATCCTTTAGCTCCAGTAGCTCTCGCAAGCACTGCATGCCGTTGATCTGCTAAGGGGTTAAGACCACCAGCTTGCTTAATAATTTCAGTCAGGTTTACTTGATCTGCAGCTAATGCGTATAATCCAGGGTACTTTACTTCTCCTAACAATTGAACAGTTCGATTCAAATTGAAAAGCGGTAGATCGCGAACAACAACTTTGTCAAAAGGCATTAAGTTGAATGTTGTATTAGGAGCTATTACGTTATATGTGGCATCAATCTCCAACTCAAAACGTGTATACCCTGCCCCATTTTCACCGTAACCAAGCCTAAAAACATCCACACGATTTAATGCCGCAGATTGTTTAAATCCTCCTCCCAATCTAATAAGATCGGCTATGCTAAGTGAGGGATTATATGGTGTAGTCAATGTATCATTTACAGCACCCCCCAATGAAACAGTAGAGCCAAGAACAAATGTTCTCTTATCAAATACAATTAATTTATCTCCAGCCTTCAATTCAATATTTCCAGGATTACTTAAATCAACCGGGAAGTACTCAACCTTCTCTGGCTGCATAATGTCTCTACGAATAATTTGGGCTCTCTCTAAGGCAGTTGGCAGTAAACCACCTGCTAGTTGTACGGCATCACTTACTAAAATCTTATCATTGATGGCCAACATCCGCTTGATAGGAAGACGTACGGCACCATCCACTTCAACCATCTCCTGATTCGCATAAAACACTTTATTATAAACCTGTACTCGATCACGAGGCTCTAATACAAAGTTTCCTGCCTCAGCAGCAGTCACTTTCAAAATACGAACTGTGCTGTCACGCAATAATCGTTCTATAAAGAAGAAATCATTTTTTGCTTCGGGCATCAATTGCACTTTCATCAATAAGCTGCTCAAGCGCATATCTTTTTGCAACTCATAACGACCGGGATAGAAAACAGCACCCTCCACTTCAGCAAAACGCTCAAGTGGTTTTGCTGCGGAACGAATAGTTACTACGTCACCATCAAGAATGGACACAACTTGCTTGCCATTCAATACATCTGACAACTTGTATTCCAATAAAATAACTGAGTCAGCCTGTGCACGTTGAATTTGAACAAACTCAACGTAAGTATTAAAATAAATTCCCCCAGCAAAAGCTAGTAACTCGGAAAGGCCCTCTTTTTCTGTCAATTCATATTTCATGGGGCGCTTCACGGCACCTTCTAAAGCCACAATCTTTTGCGCCATGGGTACATATAAGATGTCATTCTGCTGAATGTCAAACTGGAATTGGAAAGCAGGATCTTTCAAAAAAGAATAGACATCCATCTTTTTTCTGGTCTTTCCTCTAATTAGCTCGATGTTGCGTACAGATCCCTGCATGGTAGGACCCCCAGCAACAGCTAATGCATTAAATGCAGTATTCAACGCAGACATGTTAAAACTTCCGCGAAGATTTGTTTCTCCAAATACATTCACAGTAATTGCACGAGCTGTCTGTAGTGTAACGGTGTATTGATCCTGCTGAAAACGATAAGCAGCACTAAAGCGCTGCCCAATCAGTTTGCGTGCTTCTCCAAGAGTAACACCCTGTAAGTAGAGCTGCTTTAATCCAGTGGGTTGGATATATCCTTCCTTATTAACTTCCAATAATAAATCAGCCTGGGACATTCCAAAAATGGTGATGCGGATACGATCACCGGCACCAAGAATATAAGTGTCAGGTGCGCGAGCACCATCAGTGGTTCTGAAAGCCTCAAGGGTTTGATTAGTAAAAATATCATGTCCATAGATGCCCACTTCGGGGGCTTTCTGTGCAACAACCTTTTGCACGGCATCTGCAACTGCCTCAGCTTTTGTTGTTACTGGTTCTTTAGCAGTAGACTCAGTAGAATTGGTTGTTGCTGTACCCCCTGTTGGATCCACTGTTTTTGCAGGACCAGCGGGGTCTACCACCACAGGGGTACCAGGCGCCACTTTTTTATCTGTATTTGCATTCTTTTTCTCAGACTCTAATTCAGCTATCGTTTGCTCAATCACTGAGCGGTTCTGTGCAATTTCTGCATCAGACATGGCATCAATGTTGAGTCCTTTTGTTTTCAAACGTTCTTTAACTTCCTGCTCATTCAATCCCTTGGATGATAAAACAGATTTAATCTGCGCCATCACATTTGGATTATCACGTGCGGTGGGCTGGGCCTGTGCCGTTACATACGTAATAGAAATCAATAGGGTCAGTAAAACGGGAATCAAGCGCCTCATCATGGGGTAGCTCATATTAAAAAGTTGGTTTTCACAGAATTATAGGTTGCCAAATGTTCGGCAATGCAAATCTACTTCAAATTGCTCGTAAGGCCACCCGAAAGGGTGTAAAAAAAGAGTTAACCGAGCAAGGTTTTAAGTACGAACTATTTAATAATCAATTATTTAAGAGTAAAATCTTAGCAATTAAGCCATCGCCTTTAAAACCAATTCTTTTAGAGCCGTAATTGGCACTCGTTCCTGCTCCATCGAATCGCGATGACGAATCGTTACCGTTTGGTCCTCCTTGGTTTGATAATCGACCGTTACACAAAATGGAGTACCCAAAGCATCCATCCGACGATAGCGTTTTCCGATAGAATCTTTTTCTTCATAAAAACAACGGAACTCATTTCTACAAGACGCGATAATTTCTTCGGCTATTTCTGGAAGTCCATCTTTTTTATTCAACGGAAGAACAGCCATCTTGATAGGAGCAAGGGCTGCTGGTAATTTTAGAACCACCCGGCTATCTGTTTTCTCAGGGGTACTTAAATCCTGTTCTTCATAAGCATGACTAAGCACGGCCAAGAACATACGATCCAAACCAATTGAAGTTTCGATTACATAAGGAATATAATTTCCATAAGGTTTGCCCGTGGCGGGGTCTACCTCATTATCAAAATACTGCTGCTTCTTTTTACTAAACTCCTGGTGTTGCTTGAGATCAAAATCTGTACGGCTATGAATTCCCTCCAACTCCTTGAATCCAATCGGAAATTCAAATTCAATATCACAGGCTGCGTCTGCATAGTGCGCGAGCTTCACATGATCGTGATAGCGATAATTAGTAGCCGGTATTCCTAATGCCAAATGCCACTTTAATCGTTCTTCTTTCCAATATTCATACCATTGTTGCTGTGTGCCAGGACGAACAAAAAACTGCATTTCCATTTGCTCAAACTCTCGCATCCGAAAAATAAATTGACGTGCAACAATTTCATTGCGAAAAGCTTTTCCAATTTGTGCAATACCAAAAGGAACTTTCATCCGTCCGGTTTTCTGCACATTGAGGAAGTTTACAAAAATCCCTTGTGCCGTTTCAGGACGCAAATACACTTTGTTATCCTCGTCTTCGGTAGAAACAGTAGATCCAAATTCTGTAGCAAACATCAAATTGAATTGACGAATATCCGTCCAATTGCAAGTACCACTCACCGCACATTTGATTTGCTTTTCTTCAATCAACTTTTTCAAGCCGGCAAAATCATCAGCACCCAAGAGTGCTTCCATGGTTTCAATTACTTGCGCAGCAGCATTTTCGTTGCCAGCTGTACGTAATTCGTCAGCGTATCCTTCTATTAAATGATCTACCCGGTAGCGTTTTTTACTATCGCGGTTGTCAATCATAGGATCATTAAAATTATCAACGTGCCCACTGGCCTTCCAGGTGGTAGGATGCATAAAAATAGCAGCATCTATACCCACGATGTTATCGCGGAGCTGCGTCATACTTTTCCACCAATAATCTTTGATATTCTTTTTTAGCTCACTGCCCATCTGGCCATAATCATACACCGCCTGCAGTCCATCATAGATTTCACTACTGGGGAAAATAAAGCCATACTCTTTGCAATGTGAGATAATTGCCTGAAAACGGTTACTGTCGTTCGCCATAGGTTGCAAATATAAACCGCAAAAGTTCAGCGAAGCTTTGAATTGTCCTGATGGCGGCTGGAATCCCGGATAGACTTTTTTTCTATGTTGCGGGCAAAGGCCTCAGTCAGATTCACGCCGGTTTGATTAGCAATACAAATCAGCACCCAAAGTACATCCGCTAACTCATCTGCTAGGTTGGCATCCGCTTCCTTTCCTTTGAAACTTTGATCACCATAGGTGCGCGCCATGAGCCGAGCCAATTCCCCTACTTCCTCTGTTAAAATAGCCATGTTGGTCAGTTCGCTGAAATAACGAACGCCCACTGTTTTGATCCATTGATCAACCTGTGCTTGCGCCTGTTCAATTGTTATCATTCTTTATTTTTTGTATCAATTACTATGGTTACGGGCCCATCATTGAGCAACTCTACTTTCATGTCAGCTCCAAATACACCCGTTTGGATAGGTTTACCTAACTCAGCAGATAAAAGTTCGATCATTTTTTCATAGATCGGTAGAGCAATGGCCGGAGGTGCCGCACGGCTATAGGAGGGTCGGTTGCCCTTTTTCGTGGCCGCAAACAAGGTAAACTGACTGACCAACAAGAGCCCACCCCCTACCTCCAAGAGCGAACGGTTCATCACGTCTTGTTCGTCATTAAAAATTCTAAGATTGACCAGTTTGCTCGATAGCCAGTTCATATCCTCAAGTGTATCGGCTTCCTCAATCCCGAGCAATACTAATAAACCCTCCTCAATGGCCCCAGTAATATTCCCCTCTACTGTAACTGAAGCCCGCTTGACCCGTTGAAGCACCACTCGCATAATTAGAGTTAATTTTGAAAAGATAAATGTAGGATGAATTTAACCGAACTGATAAAGGAGTTGCGTTTTGTTAGCTCCCGCAGCGGAGGCAGCGGCGGGCAAAACGTCAATAAGGTCGAGACCGCTGTTACCGCGCAATTAGATCTTGAACAAACCATGCGTTTGTCGGCCGCTGAAAAAGAGCTGATTCGTGAAAAGTTAAAAACCCGAATCAATTCTGAAGGCATCTTATCAGTGCGCGCGCAGGTACATCGCACACAATGGGCCAATAGAGAGGAATCCATCAAAGTGCTGGTGAGGCTTTTAAAAAATGCATTGCAAAAAAAGAAACCCCGTATTGCCACCAAGGTATCTGCCGGTGCCACTGAAAAAAGATTACAATCAAAAAAAAGAAAGGCCGAAATAAAATCTGGGAGAGGCCGTATTCGTTATAACAAAGATGAATAGGAAAGGGATTATTATTCTTGGTGTGATTGCAGCAGTAGCTGGTCTTCGATTTTTATCAGGCTGTCAGAAGCCTTTTATCACTAGGGAGCTAACAAATATTTCACTGGATGCTCCTGCCCATTTTCCACCCCCATTGGATATTTACCGGGATAATCCAATCAGTAAAGAGGGCATCGAGCTGGGACGGAGATTATTTTACGAACCTCGTTTATCTATTGATAATAGTCATCCCTGTGCTTCCTGTCATGAACAAGTTGCCGCATTTGGAACTTTTGAACACGATAGAAGTCATGGCGTTTTTGAATCGCATACTCTTCGAAATGCACCAGTCTTATTTAATTTGGCCTGGTATCCATTATTACATTGGGATGGTGCGATTTACAGTTTAGAAGAACAAGCCATACATCCTATTACCGGGCCTACAGAAATGGGCGATCAGTTTAGTAATATCCAACGAAAATTGGAGAAAGTGCCCTATTACCGCAGAGCCTTTCAAGATGTATTTAATAGCACTTCGATAGAACCCGGACATATTTTAAAGGCATTAGCTCAATTTACAGGCACGCTGATCTCTGCCAATAGTAAATACGACCGAGTTGTGCAGGGGCAAGCTGTTTTTACAGCACAGGAAGCCAGTGGTTATCAAATTTTTCAAGCTCAGTGTAATACCTGCCACCAAGAACCGCTATTTACCGACCATAGTTTTAGAAATATCGGACTGTCGGTAGACCCATCGTTAAAGGATTATGGAAGAATGCGTATAACGCGTCAAAAACAGGACTCTTTGAAATTTCGAGTACCTACTCTTCGTAATGTAGCGTTGTCCTCAAATTACATGCACGATGGACGCTTCATGACAATCCAACAATGTATTAATCATTACCGCGTGGGAATTATTCCCAGTAACACCTTGGATCCTTTATTAAGGAATGGAATTCAACTTACCGATCGCCAAAGCAGCGATCTGGTTGCTTTTTTGAGAACGCTTACGGATTCGTCTTTTGTCCGGAATCCGAACTTGGCAAAGCCGGAGTAACTCGCTTGGATTTCAGAATTTGAAGACCCTCTTGTTTGGCCTTAATCTCATTTTCTGTATCCTGTTGTGATTTTCCATTATTCTCCAGTTTACGCTCTAAATCTCCTTGCTCTTTTTTTAAACCTTCTAATTTTTTTTCTGCTTTGAGAATGGCGTCCTCTTGCGCTTTGATATCCAGCTCTAAACTTTCAGCCGCCACATCTGGAATGATACTTTTCAAATAACTTTTTACCTTATTAGCACGCTCCTCACTCACCGAACGGCCCAGTGCTTCTCCATTTTGCAGAATAATTATAGTAAGTAAAGAAATCTCTCTTTCCTTACGGCTACGCTTCTCTACTTTAACCAAATAATCAGCCTGTCCCTCGGTGATATCATTCATGATAGAGCCTGCAAAAACTTTAAATCCTTTATCACGGTTGAGGAGCCCTTTTTCCTCGCGGGGTCTATATCCTAATTTAGAGAACCGCTTGAGCAAAGCATTTTCAACAGCAGGGGCTTGGTAATCATACTCCGCTAAAAACGCTGTATACTTTTTCTTATCGTATTCAGCAGTTCCCTCGTACACCTGTGCAGAGAGTCCAGCACTTAGTGTCAGGATTAATAAGAATAAAGCCATTCCCTTTTTCATAGACGTTGATTTGCCTTTAAAGATACAGCATGGCTGCAAAAGGTTATCTTTATGGGCAAACAATTCTGTTTGAGCAGTATCAAAAATTTAGCAGGACAAACTCTTTGGTACGGACTACCCAGTATCACCAGTCGCTTTTTAGGCTATCTGATGAATCTGAGTTTGCCGCTTTTTTTTAGTGAACCAGCTGTTACTGCCGATCTCACTTTGGTCTATGCAGCTACTGCTTTTCTGAATATAGTCTTCACGTATGGGATGGAAACAGCCTACTTCCGGTTTGCGCAGGAGGAAAATCGATCCACACTATACAGCACTCTTTCCATTACACTTTTTATTACTACACTACTCTTCTCATTCATACTCTGGATCAACCAGGAAAACTTGGTCCATTGGGCTCGTTTGGAAAATGCTCCTGCATTGATTAGATGGATGATTGGAATTTTATTTTTTGACACACTCTCAACACTGGCCTTTGCCAAATTAAGACAGGAGAACAGACCCCGCCGATTTGCTTTTGCCAAAATGGCAACAGTAGTAATCAATGTTTCTGTTGTGATTACTTGTCTTGGAATTATTCCTCGTTATTTCCCGGAGTGGAGTTCTATTACAGAGCGAGGGGTTGAATGGTATTTAAT
>Ga0209358_10003160_pt1 | contig 12250 bp, 10 predicted proteins | sample LauGreFa1BDMLBSN_2_FD_187574 | JGI IMG/M metagenome (GOLD analysis project Ga0209358, IMG submission 187574) | Freshwater lake microbial communities from Lake Michigan, USA - Fa13.BD.MLB.SN (SPAdes) (version 2) | ecosystem: Environmental > Aquatic > Freshwater > Lake | place: Lake Michigan, USA...
GGTAGTTCGCGGAGGTGTACAAATCAGTCGTCATGGGCTTGGGTTCCTTTGGCTATGCCTTGGCTTTCAAGGGTTGCAAATCAAAGTAGTCAGAGTCGATGCGGTAGTTTTCGCGCAAAAACGCCGTATCACTGGCGTGCAGTGCCTTGATAGCACTGTGCATCGAGGCCAAATGCGCGGAGGCCTCGCTGTTGGGGTGCGCTAATTGACGCTGGTATTCCGGCATCAAGGGGCAATCGGAGTCGTAATAAAACTTTTTTTGCTTGGGGTGGTAAGCCAGCGGGTAGAGCTTGCAGCTCAGGGGCTTCTCGTCACCGAGGGTGCAACCCTGGTCGCCTAAATGGGTGCACTGTGTCGCTATGCATACGCTGCCCATCGCCTTCTTCTCAGTGGCGGTGAGGGTAATGTCCAAGGGAGGAAAACCGGGTTCTATGTGGCAGCACTGTCGGCACTGCGCGCAATGGTCAAACAGCACTTGCGCTTCCGGTAAAAATATCGCCGCGATCGCGGCGAAATTTGAAGGATAAGGAACCATTGCGAAACATCGCAACATCTGATTTCATGACTGCACTCAAAGTCCGCAAATCTGATTCCAACATGTTTTATATAGTGACCTATTTTTGTAGGTGCCAATAGTATCCACGATTTTTACATGGGTTACATAGTTTTGTCACATTTTTTTGAAAATTTTTTTACTAGGTAAATTGAATTGAAAGTGCCTTACCAAACCCATGCGAAATTTCTGTTCGAAGCCAACATCGCGCATCGAAACAGGATTCAAAAACCCGCAATGGCTTAGACTGAAACGCAGCGCAACGATCTCCCGCTAATCAACATGTGCCTAATCGCTTGGAACTGGCAGCCTCATTCGGAACTCCCGCTATTACTCGTCGCAAATCGCGATGAGTTTTACGCACGACCCACGCTGCCTTTGCACCAATGGAAAGACGCTCGGATATTCGCGGGCCAAGACTTACAAGCGGGTGGCACCTGGTTGGGTCTGGGCCTAGGTGGGCGCTTGGCAGCATTGACCAATGTGCGCAACGTGGGCAAGCAACGCGACAGCGCGCCTTCACGCGGCGCCCTCGTGAGTGGCTTTCTCCATAGTGATCTCAGCGGCAATGCGTATCTGCAATCCATCATGCCCGATTGCGACCGTTTCAACCCTTTCAATCTGCTGGTGTTCGATGGCCAATCATTGCTTGGCTTTGAAAGCCAGGGTGGGCGCATCGTCGACATGCAGGCGGGAATATCCGCGGTTTCTAACGCCGGTTTTGATACGCCATGGCCCAAGCTGGTGGCGCTAAAAAGTGGCTTACAACATTGGGTGAGGGAGCAGAGTGCGCCGCAACCGCCGGGCAGCGATGCCTTGTTTGCATTGCTAAAGCAAGATCAGCCCGCCCCCGATGCCCAACTACCGGACACCGGCATCCCTTTAGAGCGCGAGCGGGCGCTGTCCTGCGCCTTCATCCGCAGCAGCGATTACGGTACCCGGGCCAGCAGCCTGGTCATGCTGCAGCGCAATAGCGGCCGCTTCATTGAGCGCAGTTTTGATGCGCAGGGCTTCACCGGCGAAGTCAGCCTGGATATCTAAGCGGCGCTTCTCCCGTCACTGCGAGTCGCAATAGCGACGCGGCAGTCCATGTTTGCGTGCGGCAAGGCCGGAGCCATACAAATGCCCCTTGCACTAAACAAGCTGCCAGCCATTCCCTAATCCGCCAACGATAACCATTCTTAAAAAGGCAATAATCGCCGCTCATCAACAGGAATGCAGCAGCGATGAAAGATGTATTGCCTGGCCAATAGCGCCGACTGCCGTTGTGGTGAGTTGTGTTTCACGAGTATTTGGAGTACGCCCAAAAGCGCCACAAACTATGCAGCAGGCCTGCGGCGGGTGGTGGACAACTGTGTGGCTAAGCAAGATTGAAGCGAGGCGTTGAATGGAATATGTATTCACACTGAAGTACCTGTTGCCACCGGAGGAATCTGACATGGATGCTCTTGTCGAGCGGCTGGGTGCGCAAGGCGTCACCGACGCTGTAGCTGGTATCGGGCAGCCGGGGCGGCTGGCCTTGGAGCTTTGGCGTGCGGCATCTACTGCCCAGAAGGCTTTGCAATCGGCCTTGGCCGATGTGCAGCAAGCCGTACCGTCCGCGCAGTTGTGGGAGGCTGGCCCGGACTTTGTTGGCCTGTCGGACGTCGCTGCACGGGATGGGGTCACACGCCAAAATTTGCATAAATTAACGCAAGCGCACCCGCACAGTTTTCCGCCCGCACTCCACGAGGGAAGCACGCCAACCTGGCACCTAGCGGATGTTTTTCTCTGGTTAAGAAACTTTCAGGACTACGCCCTAGCGCCCGAGGCTATCGAATTAGCCCAGGCCATAAAACAGCTTAATTTACTGAATCAAGTAGTGCGCCACCGCTTTATCGCGGGGGATTTCAAGGCTTTTGCCCTGACCCAAAAGTATGACGCGCGCCGCAAGCGCCACGTGCTTATGTTGGCATCGGGCACCGAATTGGCTTTCGGGGTGGCAGCGCCTTCCACTTAATTTACGGACCTGGGGTGTTTTGAGGTAGCAGCCAAGTGGCTGCCTTTGTGTTCATACAGCGGTACGAGTTATCCGTTTATCACCCGCCTGATCTCCATCGCCACTTCCATGGGCGTGAGCCCCACTGGCCCCACGCCTTGGGCCACCAGGCGGTCAGCGGCCAGCGCGTGGGCTTGCACGGCCAGGCAGGTGGCTTCACACAAAGTCAGGTGGTGCCGCAGGCCTTGAGCGGCCAGCGCGGCCAGGCAGCCGGTCAGCACGTCGCCCATACCACCCACGGCCATGCCGGGGTTGCCGTCCATGCATTGCTGCGGCACTTGGCCCGGCGCGCCGACCAGGCTGTGCTGGCCTTTAAGCACGACTATGCAATCGGTGTGCGCTACTAGCGCCTGCAATGCCTCTGTGCGGTTGGCTTGGATGGCGTGGCTGGTAGTGTTTAGCAGGCGGGCCGCTTCGCCAGGGTGCGGCGTGAGGGCGGCGGGCTGCGGGCGCTGGCGCAGTGCCTCCAGCAAATGCGGGTGAGTGGCTAGCAGGGTGAGGGCGTCGGCGTCAATGACCAAACGGCCATCCCAAGCTAGAGCGGCTTGCAGCCAGCGCAGCGCCACCTCGTCCAAGCCTAGGCCGGGGCCAATGGCGACCACATCGGGAGCGATGCTCACCAGCGCCTGCGCGGGGTCAGGGTAGCGGGCGGCGGCGTGCACCATGAGTTCGGGCTGCTCGGGCACCACATGCGCGCTGGCCTCGTCCAGCATCAGCAGCACCGTGTAGCCCGCGCCGCTGTACAGCGCGGCCCGCCCGGCCAGCACCAGCGCCCCGGCCATGGTGGGCGCACCGCCAATCAGCAGCACTTTGCCGCTATCGCCTTTGTGCGCGTTGGACCTGCGTACCAGGCGACGGGCCAGGGGGAGAGCGTCCAGTGTGTTCATGGCTGCTTGGGAATGGTTGCTCGCATGCGTGCGATTGTCGCCTTGGCTAGCTCTTTGGGTTTTTTATTGTGTTCGAAGCGGTTTGCCTGGCTTTGTTTGAATAAGGCGATTTTTGTTATATAGTTTTAAAGAAATAATATTTAATAATTATTTTTAGGGAGGAAATAATGCAAGTAGCCAAGTTCATATCGCTTAGTGCGTCCAAAGTGTCTAGGGGAAGGCATGCCAAAGCCAAACCATTGGTGGCGGCCCATCGCTGCTTCGCATTGGCGGTGGCAATAGCAGCCTCGAGCTGGTGCGCGGCGCAAGAGGCAGCCACTGCGTTCCCTGCGCCGCGCGACACCATTACGCTGCAAAGCGGCTACTTCTCGAGCGACTACGCCAATAACGTGGACTACGCGCAGTTCGTACTCGAGCAAAGCCGGGGCACCGAACGGCTGGCGCGTTGGGTGTATGAAAGCAATCGGGATAAATTCGATAGCCAAACCACGCGTACTGCGCTATTTGTAGGCGCCAATATTGTCAATTTTTTGGGCAACAGTTCCCTCGCCTACCATGAATGGGGGCATGCGTCCCGCATGGAGGCTGGTGGGCAAAAGGCACATTTTTTTACCAGTTTTGACGCAATTGACCCGGCGCCCTCGCGAAGCTTTTTGGGGTACGCAGGCAATATGCTTTTCAAATTTAGTGGGGCCACTGGTCCGGTAGACGCCACGAGCACTTTCAAAGCGAATCAGGAGTCTGGCAGAGCCCGCGATGCCATTGTGGACGGGGCAGGCGTGAACAACGAAGTTTTTCTGGCCGAGCGCAATGACGAGCAATATTTTCTGAAAGGCCATGTCGGCGTATTTGGCATTTTCAATTCAGAAAATCGGTTTGCAATTGCCAGTTACGTGACCTGGGGTCCTGATTTACCAGGTAACGATATGAATAACATTACCCGCGTGTATCGCCAAAGCGGCGTGGACCGCAATATCCAAGCTGATGATTTGCGCAAAATCAACTTACTCAGCGCGTTTAGTGGTGCGGTGGTGAGCGATGTATTGGCGCGGCGCGACTTCATCGTGGAAGGCAAAATCGATGCCCAACCCTGGCTGATCCATCGCTTTTTGGTACCCAACCAGTACAACTACCTCAGCTCGCGCGGGATCACCCGCAAATGGGTGAGTGGCTATGCTTTTAACGAGAGCCTAAAAGTTATGAGCAGTTACGAATCGGTAGTGCGCGGCGATGACTATTCCGAATTTGGCTTCGGTGCGTACAAAGACTTTGGCACCTGGGATGTGGTTGCCAAAGTCACTGGCAAAGACTTTGACACCCTCAACCTAGAGGCCGCCGCCAGCACCTATGTGGCCAAAGACTGGAAATTGGGCCTTAAGGCCTATGTGTGGGATTCCCGCTCCTTGCTGGGCGAGCGTAATACCCTGGATTTTTCTAAAAACAAAACCCAGCAACTGAGCGTGGCGCTATCCTATGTGTACTGAGTTTCTACCCGGCACAGGAGGTACCGCATGTTTTCTACCCGTCGCTTCACCCATTTTTGCCTTTGGTGCGTTGCAAGCCTTAGCGCGCTGAGCGCCTTGGCCGCAGAGCCCTTGGAGCCTGGCGATAGGGCAGCTGTGCGGCTGGTCATAGAAAAGCAACTGGCCGCATTTGAAAACGATGATGCGGAGCGGGCTTTTTCGTTTGCCAGCCCCAAGATTCAGGACATGTTTATCACTGCGCGCAACTTTATGGACATGGTACGCATTTCCTACCCGGTGGTGTACCGCCCGGCCAGCTTGAGCTTTCAGGTGCCTTATGTGGAGGGCGATGAGGTCTGGCAAGTTGTGGAGATGCGCGACGCGCAGGGCATGGACTGGACAGCGATTTACACCTTGCTACGCCAGGCCGGTGGGGTTTGGCAGATTAACGGATGCGTTCTCAAGCGGGGTTTGGGCCAGGCGGCTTGAAATTGGCATCTGCGGTCGGGGTTTCTCGCGAGCAATTCTCCAAGCTGACGGAAACGCTTTCCGTCAGGTGTCGCGCGACCGCCAGCCCAGTCTCAGGCTAGGGTGCGCCAAGCGCGGTGGTTATCGCTGAGCAGTTCGTCTGCCGTTGCCGGGCCCTCGGAGCCGGCAGCGTAGTGCGCCAGCGGGGCTTTGGGGTCGGCCCAGTATTCCTGCAAGGGGCGCACGATGTCCCAACCGGCCATTACGCTGTCCGAGCGCTGGAAGAGGGTGGCATCGCCGATCATGCAGTCGTAGATCAGGGTTTCGTAGCCGGTGCTAGGCGCGTTCTGGAAGTAATCCTTGTAGTGGAAGTCCATGTGCACCTGGCCGATTTGGATTTTCGGGCCAGGAATCTTGGCGCCAAAGGTGAGCATGGCGCCTTCGTCCGGCTGCAGCTTGAGGACCAGCGCGTTGGGCGTGAGGGCATCGGTAGCGGTGTCTCGAAACAGCGAAAACGGCGGGCGTTTGAATTGCACGACGATCTCGCTTTGGCGCTTGGCCATGGCCTTGCCGGTACGCAGGTAAAAGGGCACGCCTGCCCAGCGCCAGTTGTCGATGCCTAGTTTCAGGGCGACATAGGTCTCCGTCTTGCTGCCGGAGTTGACGCCATCCTCTTGGAGGTAGCCAGCCAGGGCTTGACCATCGCGGCTGCCCGCGCTGTACTGGGCGCGCACGCTGTCGGTGACGGCATCCACGCGGTGCACCGATTGCAGCACCTTGGTTTTTTCATTGCGTACCGCATCCGCGTCAAACGAGGCGGGCGATTCCATGGCGGTCAGGGCCAGCAACTGGAACACGTGGTTGGGCATCATGTCGCGCATGGCGCCGGTGGTCTCGTAAAAGGCCGCGCGCTTTTCCACCCCCACGGTTTCGGCCACGGTGATTTGCACATGGTCGATATGGTCGCGGTTCCATAGCGGCTCGAAGATGCCATTGGCAAAGCGCATGAGCATGATGTTTTGCACGGTTTCCTTGCCCAGGAAGTGGTCCATGCGGTAGATCTGCGATTCGGCCAAGCTATGGCGCAACTGGGTGTTGAGCGCCTGGGCCGAGACCAGGTCGCTACCGAATGGTTTTTCCACCACCACCCGGCGCCAATTCTGGTTGGTCTCGGTGACCAAGCCGGCAGCGCCCAATTGATCGACGATGCCACCGAAAAAGCGTGCTCCCACGGCCAGGTAAAACATCACGTTGTCATTGACATGGTGGCTGGTCTTGACCGCTTCCAAGCGCTTGCCCAGCTCCCCATACGAGGCCGCGGCGCCAAAGTCGGCCGACAAATACGTCATGCTGGCCAGCAGGCGCTTGAGGTTGCCTTCATCTAGGGTTTGGGCGTAGTGCTTGTCCGCGGCAAAAGCGCGCACCGACTCTTCCACATGGCTGCGAAAGGCCTCATCGCTCATTTCCAGCCGGTCCACGCCAATCAGCGCGAAGTTGGTCGGCAACAGATTGGTGCGCGCCAGGTTATAGAGCGCGGGCATGAGCAAGCGCTTGGTTAGGTCGCCACCGGCGCCAAAGATGACGACGGTACAGGCGGGCGCTCGCTCGCCGTGGGCGGTTTTTTCGTGTTCGATATCTTGTGCCACGGGTATTCCTTATGCTTTGCCGGGTTCTTTGTGGCCGCCAAACTGCTTGCGCATGGCCGAGAGCACTTTTTCTGCAAACGTGTGCTCTTTGCGAGAGCGAAAACGGGTGTACAGCGCGGCCGTCAGCACGTCGGCCGGTACAGCTTCTTCAATGGCGGCCTGGATAGTCCAGCGGCCTTCGCCGGAGTCTTCCACATAGCCCGAGTAGGAAGCCAACTCCGGGTCTTCAGCAAGGGAAATAGCGGTCAGATCCAAAAGCCATGACGACACCACACTGCCACGGCGCCAGAGTTCGGTGATATCCGCTAAGTTCAGGTCATAGCGGCGCTCGGCGGGAATAATTTCTTGGTTGACACCTTTGAGAATGTCTAGGCCTTCGCCATAGGCCTGCATCAGCCCGTACTCGATGCCGTTGTGCACCATCTTGACAAAGTGGCCCGAGCCGGCCGGGCCGGTGTAGAGGTAGCCGTCTTCCGCAGTCGATTTGCGGCCCTCGCGACCCGGTGTTTTTTCAATGGTGCCTATGCCCGGTGCCAGGGTTTTGAAAATGGGGTCTAGGTGGTCGAACGCGGCTTTGTCCCCGCCAATCATCATGCAGTAGCCCCGGTCCAGGCCCCACACGCCGCCGCTGGTGCCCACGTCGATGTAGCGGATGCCTTTTTCGGCCAGCGCCTTGGCGCGGCGCACGTCGTCCTGGAAATTGGAGTTGCCGCCGTCAATGATGATGTCGCCCGCTTCCAGCAAGCCAGACAGGGTGTTGACCGTCGCCTCGGTGATAGCGCCTGCGGGCAGCATGACCCACACGGCGCGCGGTTTTTGCAGCTGGCTGACAAAGGACGCCATGTCCTCGCTGGGCGTAGCGCCCTCGGTGGCGAGCTGGGCCACGCTTGCGGCGTTGGTGTCATACACCACGCAGGTGTGGCCGTTGCGCATGAGTCTGCGCACGATATTGCCGCCCATACGCCCCAAACCAATCATTCCTAGCTGCATAGAGTCTCCAATTTTGTGTAAATCGTGAAAATCCCAAAAAATAGGGAAAACGATTATGGTCCGAAATGGTGTCAGCCAGCCAAGAGACCGGGGAAGCGGGCCACGAAAGTGCTTTTGTCACAACAGAAGTGGAGAATTTGCCAGGCGCTAAATGGTGATGGCGCCCCCATACATCGCAGATTGTGTTTTTTCGTTGTTTCCCTAAGGAACCTCTGCATAAGTCAAAACCCGTCATTGCGAGCGCAGCGAAGCAATCCATTTTTGCTTGCGAATCTTGCACTTATGGATCGCCGCGTCGCTACGCTCCTCGCGATGACGGACTCGTGCCTGAAGTTAAGCCATTTCCCTAATTGTTAAAAATGAAAAAAGTGATAGCATCTAAAGACATCTGTGTACGGATCCTGTCCAGACTATGCAAAAACCACCACATTGCCAAGTGATAGGAATCACCAGCGGCCAGCCCGGTGTGGGTAAAACTACGGTTTCGGTCAACCTCGCGGTCGCCCTGCACGATATGGGCTACACGGTCATGATTCTGGATGCCAATTCCAGTTCCCACAACGCGCAAACCGCGCTGGGTACCATATGCCCCTTCCACCTCGGCCATTTTTTAAATGGAGAAAAATCTTTACGCGAAATCATTTTGAAGCGCCGCTACGGCATCAACCTGATTGCGGGCGCCTCGACCATCGAGGCCATGACAACGCTCAATCCGTCCAAAGCCTCGCGGGTGCTCAAGCAGTTTGGTGACCTGGAAAGCGAGCTCGATTTCCTGATTGTGGATATGCCGCCGGGCACCGAGCAGTCTGTGCTGTCCTTCATGGCCAGTACCAGCCGCCGGATTATTGTGGTGCGCAACGACCAGGCTGGAATCACCGATGCCTACGCCATGATCAAGGTGCTTTGCAGCGACTTTAAGCTCGATGAGATCCACATCATTGTCAATGGCGTGACGACGGAGGCCGAAGGCAAAAAGATGTTTGATGTGCTGGACAAAATCAGCCAACGCTTTTTAACTAGGGCGCTGCATTACCTTGGCAGCGTGTCCCAGGATGAACTCATCGTTGATGCGGGCCAGCGCAAACTTTCCGTAACCGAGTATGCGCCCACCAGCCGGGGTGCGCGCGATTTCCGCCAAATCGCCAGCAACACCAGCCACCTGGCTTTGCAAAAATTTGTCGAGGGCGGCATAGAGCACTTTATCCAGCGCTTGCTGCATTTGCACGACCTGACTGCTGAGACCTCCTAGCGTGTTGTAGTTGTCTTGGTACAGATCACCTCAGCAGCCTCCTGCGCAGGTTTCGGGACACCTGAGATTTGCTGTGCTGATTCAAAATCCAATTGGGGGCTGAGCCACGCACGCTTTACGAATAGACGCTTGGCCGACGAGTTTGCGCTTTGCACGATCCGGAAGATACCAAGGCCCGGTGTTGAGATTCGGGAATCGATCCTCTGGGGTCCCTAGAGCTATGATCCCCGTGCGCGAATGGCCTGGACCATTCAAAATGATTAGTTCGTTGGAAATAAATTTATGAGCAATATCATCATTCTTGGTGCAGGCCAGGTTGGTACTTCCGTGGCAAAAAATCTAGCTCCGGAGCAGCACAACATCACGGTTATCGACCGTGATGCCACCAAACTCAAAGAGTTAGCTTCTAAATTTGACTTGCGCACCGTGACGGGTAATGCCGGGCACCCGTCTGTATTGAGAGACGCGGGTATCGCCGACTGTGACTTGCTCATCGCTGTGACCGAGGTGGATGAGATCAACATGATGGCGTGCAGAATTGCCGCCAAAATATTTAATGTGCCCAAACGCATTGCTCGGGTTCGATCCTCAGAGTATCTAGACGATCCGCGCCTGACCGGGGAGGATGTGTTTGGTATCAGCCACGTGATTTCGCCAGAAGTGGTGCTGGCCCGGTATGTTGAAAATTTGGTTTTCTATCCGGAGGCGCTCCAGGTTTTGGAGTTCGCCGACCGCCAAGTCTGCTTGGTGGCCGTTCGCGCCAAAGCCGGCGGACTGTTGGTGGGAGACCGAATCGGCAATTTGCATAATCACCTGAAGACCACGGATGCGCGAATCGTCGCCATATTCCGGGGCAAGAGCGCAGTGCTGCCCGTCGCAGATACGGTGATCGAAGACGGCGACGAAGTGTTTTTCCTTTCCCGCACAGCCGATATGCGCCGGGTGATGGAGGAGTTGCGCAAAGCAGACCGCCCGGTCAGGCGCATGATGGTTGCAGGAGGCTCCGAATTCAGTTACCGGCTGGCCCAGGACCTGGAGGGCAGCTATTCGGTGAAGTTGATCGAGGCCAATGAGAAACGCGCGCACCAGCTGGTGGCTTTGCTGGACAAAACAGTGGTCTTGCACGGCAGCGAAAACGACAGCGAATTGTTGATCAACGAGGATATTGCCCAGGTCGATCTCTTTGTTGCCGCGACCGGGGACGATGATCGCAACATCATTGCATCCCTGCTGGCAAAAAAATTGGGCGCGCACCGCGTCTTGTCGCTGATCCATCAAAGCGTGTATGTCGGTGTCCTGGAGGACAGCAAAATCGATATCGTGGTGGGTCTTGCCGATGTCACGATCGGCTCCATTCTTGCGCACGTTCGACGCGCCGATGTGGCGCGTGTACACAGCCTGCGGCGGGGTGCGGCAGAGGCACTGGAAATCGTGATTCATGGAAACAAATCCACCAGCCAGTGTGTGGGGCGTCGCGTGGATGCCATTGCATGGCCGGCGGGCGCCTTGTTGGGCGCCGTGGTGCGCGGCCAAGAGGTGTTAATGGCGCACCATGACCTGGTACTTGAATCCGAAGACCACTTAATTTTGTTTGTCACCGAGATAAGAACGGTGCAAAAAATTGAAAAGCTCCTTCAGGTTAGCGCAAGCTTTTTTGGATGAGGGGGCGTACATCATGCAAAGAGTAGCGGGAGTTTTGAATATTCTGGGACTCATCATCCTTATATTTGCCAGCTTGATGTTGTTTCCAACAGCGATTTCCTGGTACTTGGATGATCATGCCGTGTGGAGCTTTGTCATTGGGATGGCTGTTGCCGGCCTGATTGGCTTGGCCATGTGGGCTTTCACGCGCCAGGCATCTCTGGGTAGAGAGTTACGCAACAGAGATGGTTTTTTGCTATCGGCATTGACCTGGATGGTGCTGCCGGGAATCGCCACCATTCCTTTGATGCTGAGTATTCCCGGTCTGAGCTTCACCGATGCGTATTTTGAAACCATGTCGGGCCTGACCACCACCGGGGCCACCACGATTTCCAATTTGGATCAGTTACCAGTGTCTATCAATGTTTGGCGTACCTTTCTGGTGTGGCTAGGTGGTATGGGTGTAGTGGTGCTAGCAGTTGCCGTACTACCGATGCTTGGCGTCGGCGGTAGTCAGGCGTTCAAAGCCGAAACTCCGGGTCCGATGAAGGATGCTAAACTCACGCCCCGTATCGCGCAGACCGCCAAAGGGCTTTGGCTGGTTTATTTCCTGATTACCGCTGCCTGTACCTTCAGCTTATGGGCTGTGGGTATGCCATTTTTAGACTCCTTGATCCACACCTTTAGCATCATGGGTCTCGGTGGTTTTTCCTCACACGATGCAAGCTTTGGTTTCTTTGATTCCCCTGCTATGGAAGCGGTAGCCATCGTATTTATGTTGCTGGCTGCCATTAACTTCGCTACGCACTTTTTGGCATTTTCCGGGCGGACACTGCAGGCCTACGTCAAAGACAAAGAAGCCCATATGGTGTGGGCTACCATGATCGGCAGCATTATTTTGGTGGCCTATTTTTTGTGGGCGCAACAGGTCTACCCTGAGTTTTTAACTGCGCTGCGACACTCGGCCTTCAACGTCGTTTCGATCGCAACCACCACCGGTTTGACCACACAAGACTACAACCTGTGGCCCGCTTTTGCGCCGGTGTTGATGTTGTTTTTATCGTGTTTTGCGACGGCGGCAGGCTCCACCGGGGGTGGAATAAAAATGATACGCGCCCAGTTGCTGGTCAAGCATTGCTTCAGTGAACTACACCGGCTGGTGCATCCAAAATCACCGATGGTGGTCAAATTAAATGGAGTGGTCTATGAGCCCGCGGTAATGGACTCTATTTTGGCGTTTATGTTCCTGTACGGCATCTCCATCATCGTCTTAACCTTGCTGATGCTCGTGAGCGGTTGCGAGCTGGTGACGGCG
>Ga0209358_10003166_pt1 | contig 12234 bp, 14 predicted proteins | sample LauGreFa1BDMLBSN_2_FD_187574 | JGI IMG/M metagenome (GOLD analysis project Ga0209358, IMG submission 187574) | Freshwater lake microbial communities from Lake Michigan, USA - Fa13.BD.MLB.SN (SPAdes) (version 2) | ecosystem: Environmental > Aquatic > Freshwater > Lake | place: Lake Michigan, USA...
GTGGGCTTCTGCGATGCCGTAGGCGGTGACGGTGCAGACCATTGCTGGTGTTCCTGCGCTGGTTAGGCGTGTGGTGCCTGTGTACTCAATGAGTCCTAGCCGGCGTAGGTCGCTGCATCGTTTCCAGTATCCAGTTCCGATGGATGCCATGCCTGTGCGTATGCCTGCTTCTTCGTCGGTCATGCCGATTTGGCTGTCGGCGTAGCACAAAAGCAATTTGGCTAGTTGGCCTGTTCTGCGGATCATGACGTGCTTTGCGCCGTCACGGCTGGTGGTTGGGTCGCTGCTACGGAATAGCGGCAAATCTTCGAATGTCATGTCGGGTTCCTTTCGTGCCAGTTGGTTGGCTTTGTGAGTATTACCGATTGCAAACAACATTGCAAGCATTTGCGATTGTGCCCCACCGACATGGAAAGAAAGGCTAGAAACCTTGCCGGTGGGGCTGCGCTGCGCTGTCCTAACGCGCGCGATTTATTTGGTGGGCTTTGGTAGTGCGCGCCAAGCTGCTTCTAGGGCCACGTCATCTTCAGCGTGGCCACCGTTTGTTTTGCTTGCAAGTTCAACATGGATCCAGCGTCCGTTTTTTGAACCGCCGTTGTCGGTGTCGGTCCATTTTTTCCAGCCTGGTTTGCCATTACGTGAGCAACGCCAGCCTTGCCAGGTGCCGTTGATTAGGCCGCCGTAGTCGTGTACTTCTTCGATGCCTAGTTCTTTGTAGTACTTGACAAACCACAGCATTGCTTCGACAGCATCAGCGTGGCCTTGTGGGGTGTCTTTGAATCCGATGTCGGCTGCACGGCCTGTGGCGTGTACAGACATACCCTTGCCATTACGCATGGGGCGTACCACTAGGGTGCCAAGGTTTTTCATGCCCCAACGGCGTCCGCACAGCTCGACAAAGCGTTCGGTGCCTTTCATGCGCTGATCAGCAGTTTTGTCATAGCCGGTGTATTTCATGCGCGTAATGGTTTCATAATTCGTAGGTTTTCAGTTCCAGAACCAGTGACGGCCCATAGTTCTTCCCCTGCTGGTATTTCAAGCATTAGTGGCACGGCGTTTTTTTCGGTCAGTAAGCCATTGCTGCTGGTGACATCCGACCCGCCTACATAAACGGTTCCTGCACCGATTACGTGAAGGTAAATGCTGCGCCACGATTGCGACGATGCAACTACCAATGCGGCGGTTGTAGTCACGGTAACTGTATTGCTAATCATGGGGCTGGTGGGTCCTTTGGTTTGTCTTTGAGGCCGTTGCCTGCCAGGACGCCAATAAGGCCGCCGGCAAGGGTCATCAGCATTGGCGATAGTACTGCCCAGGCTTCGGCATCATTGGGTGCCTGGTCAAGTGGTTGGGTCACGAATAGCAAGCCGTAGATGAGTGAGGCGATGGCCATAACGAATGAGGCTGTGAGGCCGACAGCGACAAACAAGATGATGCGTGCTTTGATTTCTTCGTTGGTCATTCTTTCTTTACGCACAACGTCCACCCCCTATTTGTACTTGTGTTCCAATAGTTTCAGGTGCTTTGTTTTTGATGCGTTCGCAGTTCACGCGTGTTCGATCAGAACAAGCTGCAAGCGTTACTGCAAACAAACTAATCAGGGCTAGGCGTTTCATTTGGCCTCACAAGTGGTGCTGGTGGGTCTTGGTCGTGTTCCCACAAAATCAAAGTGGTATCTAAAAGGGTCCATCCATCTACAAATCCAGCGGCATAAAGCATCTCTATTATTTGCAAATGTGTCATGCGCTTACCTCATAAAGAGTCAATGTCGAATTGGCGTTCACGCCGTTTGCATCGCCATTCAAACCAACTGTGTTATCAAATGTTCCTGAATACCGGCCATAAAGTACGTTGTATGTTTGCGTTGCAACAGACGCGGGGCCATGTATCACTTCCATATTGTTGGTGCCAAACAAATCGGTGTTGCCTGTTGCATTTGATGACCATCTAATTTTATGAATAGTTGTTGTAGATCCTGATCCAACAGACAATCCATACAAACCAATTTTATTTGTATTTGTGCCAGCCGTCAGCCATGTTGCCAGGTTGGCCACAATCAATATTTTGCTTGATGTTGATTGTGGCGTAATGCTCAAACTCAAAGTCGATAATTGCGGGTAATTGCCTGTTGTTGTCAAACTGCCACTGCTTGTACTTGACACAACTTGCAAAATACGAAACGCACCACGCAAATTGTTCATTGCGGCAGATGTCAAAACTTCACTTGTGAACGATGCTGGAAGATTGGTTGGTGTTGCCATGGTTATTGAGCGTACAGCAATACGTCGGGGCCATTGAGTAATGACGCGTCCAGACGAAACACAGCTGCATAGATATTGGATCCTTTGAACCGGCATTCCCAACGCCCAGGCTCAATACGGTGACTGACCGATTGCATCAAAAGTGTGTAGGTGGTGGCGTTGCCGACCTTGGGTGCGACGGCAAGTGAGTACCGTTCGTACAATTCCATATCGAGGATGTTTGCCCAGGTGGTTGAATTGTTTGCAGGGTTGACGCGATGTTCAGAAAGTTTTGGTCTTGGGTATTGACCTAGCCCGACTTTCATGTTTGCAAGCGCAATTGCTTCATCGTAGGTAGATAGTTGAGTAGTAAAGGGTTGTTGTTTTTGGCCGTAAGCAGTAACGCTTGCCGCATTGGTAATTGAATCTACGTTGTTATTTGTCCAGGTGATTGCCACATCGTTTGCCATTTCGTCTGCATCTAAGGAAATGTTGATCGACGTATCAAATCCAGTGTCTGTGGTTGATGTCAACGGCAGTTGATCCGTGTACCCATATGAAAATTGTTCGTATCGGCTTTTTGTAGTTAGTACCCCTGATTTGCTTACAAAACACAAACCGCCTTCGGTGCGATTGTTTAGTTGCAATTCCGATGTCAAGTTTGGTGAATCGTCTGTGATGCCCAAGGCATAGGCCGTGCTGGTTGCGCTGATGGATTTGAGGCCGGCGGGGAATGCAGTGTTTGCAAGTATGCGTGCGTAACGCGCAGCTGTTGTTTCGTAAAACTGTGCCAGCGATAGGTCGTAGATGGTTTGAATCTCAGCGAGTGTCAAAATCTTGTTATATAGCGAAACAGATTGGAATTGTGCGCCAGTCAATGTGACTGCCCTTGTGGGAAACAGTTTCACGCCTGTCTGATTGCTAGGTGCAAACGCACCAGTTGTTTGCGTTCTATCTACACCGTTGATGTAGATTTTTATTGCACCAGTAGATGCCGTGTACGTAATTGTGTAAAAAGCAGGTGTCGATGTGGTTGCATCATCTAAGCAATACGCCCACCCTGTATTTGCTGAATCGTTGTACACCTCAACAAACACATTGCCCTCATTAGGTGTGTTTGGATAGAACGCTAAACTGGAACTCGCCGTGACACTAGCGATACTCAATACTGCTTCTGTGTTAGATGAGTTAGAAAATGCACCAAAAAATGCGATAGTGGCATCACCAGTTGCCGGTGTATTCCCTGTGTTGTATTTGACATAAACCGAGTTTGTCAAGTCTGCGCTGACCGATTGCAAACCAAACTCCAACTGTCCACTAGACGTAAGTGGTCTAAAACCAGCAACTGTTGTTTGCGATAAAGGTTCCAATGCGCTGCCGTAATCAGCGATAGTGGGCGAGTTGTTACGGTCGTTGCATTTGTAGAAATGCACAGGGCTTTTGCTCAATATGTAATCTGCGGACCAGTCTGCCGGTAGCTGATCCTGGGCCAACAGACCTAATGCGTCGTAGCAAGAAAGAGTGACGGTTGACGTTGCGCCGGCGTTGTCGTATTGGACTGGCCATCCGCTGATGTATCCGCGAAAAACGTCATATTCGGTTGCGCTGATTGTGCCGGTGATTTTGATTTGCATTCGGGGGATTAGTTGGCCGTAGTAGGTGCCGGCGGTGTAGGCGGGGTCCCATATGCGGGTGTTGTTGTTGAGGGTGATGCTTGCAGTGCCTGCTTGGGTGTCTTGCCAGTCGTTGTCGCGGCCGCGGTAGGTGTCGGCTGAGATGACATAAGAAGTGATTTCTGTCCATGTTGGCGATGCCAGGTAGGGGCTTTGGTTGATTGCTAGATAAACCTTTGGTGTTGGTTGTGCCATTATCCGACTTGACTTCCTAGGCGGCTGCCGTATTGGTTCAAGACGCGTTGTACTTCACGGCCGATGGCTACTGGATCACCAACGCCAGTGTTGACCACAATGGATGGCACGCCTACGTCTTTGTAGTTGGATGGGTTTGCAACTGTTGGCGCGCCATTCTGAATGTTCAATGTGCGGTTGACACTGAAATAGTCAAGGTTTGCCATGCTTGCAAATGGGTTGCCAGGCAAAGCAAGGTTTCCAAGTTTGATCAGTAGGTTGCCGGCGTCAATGATTGCGTTGCCCATGAGGATGAAAGCGTTTGCAATTGTTGATGTGAAGTCGAGTACGGCTGCTTTGATGTAGGCAAAGTCTTCTTTGCTGCGTAGCAAACCAAAGACGGCTGTGAGGTTGAGTACAACTAGGCCAAGTGCTGCGGAAAGCGTGGTTAGACCTGCCGCTCCAAGACCAGCTGAAATACTGCCTAAACCACCTATGGCGGTACTAATGGCATTTAGCGTTCCTGCAAGACCAGACAATGCTGCAAGCCCTTTGAATGCCACGCCAAGAGTGGAAACGGCAGCTGCAAAGTCAAGGGTGACACCTGTGGCACCGTCTGCTTCGCGATACCAGTTGAAGACTTCCTTAGTTGTGTTTTTGAGTGTTTGGGCTAGGCCTTTTTCACCGATCGAATCAACAAACTTTTGGATGACAGGCAATATGCGAGTCTGAATGAAAGTGACCATTTTTTCAAAAATAGGCAAAAGGGCGTAGCCGATTGACTCTTTGGTTTCGTTGATAGCCACTTTGAGACGGTCCATACGGCCCTGAAACGTGTCGGCTGCGGTACTAGCACTACCCGCATAGGTTTTGCCCAATGCTTGCAAAATCTCATCAAGACTCTTTTGCTGTTTCACCATGTCTTTGACTTCGGGTGACAGACGCGCCAGCGCGCCCATGTTCCCACCCAGGGCCTTAGAAATACTGTCGGTCACCTGGCTAAGACTTTTTCCACTGCCCTTAGAAATGTCAAGCGATAATGCAAGCAATTTCTGTGCTTTGGTGACGTCCTTAGTACCCCTGACCAACTTGGAAAGCGACGGCCTAAGTTCGTCGTCGGCCACGCCGTTAGCCAAAGACATTTGCAAAATAAAATCTTCAGTAGCTTTGACCTGGGCATCAGTTGCTTTGGTTGTCACTTTCAACTGGCGTGCAAGTAATGCAGCCGATTTCTGATCCTCTGCGGCAGCCATCGCAAAGTTTGCGCCGGCAACGGCCAGGCCACCTAATGCGATGCCAACTGGAATGAAAGCATTTTTGAGTGAAGTGCTGACCTTGGTTCCAGCCTTGCCAATTTCGTCAAATGCCCTTTCGGCTTTCTTGATTCCTTTGTTATCGAAATCAGAAATGATTGGAATATTGATTGCCATTACTGCAACGCTCTCGATCTGTTGATTTTGGCTGCGACGGTGCGCACCAGGTCTTCGATGGCTGCGGTCACCTGTGGCAGGTGGCGGTCAGCTGATGGCCACATGACGCGAGATGGCTGGCCTGCCTCAATGGCAAGATTGGTATTGAACCTGTCGCCTTTGGGATTGCGCCGTACTGATCCAGCGACTTCCACGATGGATGCAGCTGGATTGCGTTGGGTGATTTTGATGACCGATTGGTTTTTCTTGGCCGTGGAAACCCTGACAATGATTCCGCGTTGGGCTGCGCCTTGCGTATAGGGGAACAATTGACGGCCACGTTGCGACCAGTTGCGGGCCATGCCCGACAAATACTTTTCGGGGTAATCGCTTTGTGCGGCATTGACAATTGGTGCTGCAATTTGTTTTGCGTCACGGTCAAATTGTTTGCGCATTTCGGGGTCAATTTGGCGTAAGGCAAGCAACACTTCTTTTGTGCCTGTCACTGTTACGCCTGCGCTAATGCTCACTTTGATTGTTCCTTCAATACCCTGGCGACCGTTTCCAAATCGTCAGTGTCAAATGGTACATCGGGTGGCCACCAATGAACGGCAACCAGTAGTTCTGCTAAGGCTCTGCGGTAGGTACCGCGACCGTAGGGTTTTCGGGGCCTGCGTCTTCGGGTTCGATGTTGATCACCTGGTCTAAGTAATCATCAAAAACAATTGGCACTGTTATGCCGGCACGCTTTGCCGATTCGTACGCCAGGTACGCAAGCCATTCAATGTGGATGTCGCCAGCCAATTGACCAGCACCAATTTTGTATTTGCGTTCAAATGCAACAATGGATGCCATGGTCGTGGTGACCGTGTATGAGCCATCTACGGTTTCAACATTTAGTTTGATTCTCATGTCGGGATTCCTTTTTGGTCGAGATTATGAGGTTGCAGCGGTGTAGGTTCCACCACGGAATGTAATGTCGATAGAACTGATTTCGCCCAAAGTCGCATTCAACACTGGCAGTGTTTCAAGGTACGTGTTGGTCAATGTGAACGCAGGGTTGGTTGCGCTAGTTGCTGACGATGTTGGCTTCACGACCACTGTGGTGGCTGTGCCGACAAGTGTTGCAAGCGTTGCGTAGGTTTCTGATGCGCCGTAGGTCATGTACAGGCTGACGGTCAATTCGTTGTCTTCGATTGTGGCTGAATACACGCGTGCTGTGTTTCCAAAAACTGTGGTGTCCTGGGCCGTATTGGTACGAGTCAAGGTCGCAGCTGTGGCAAAGCCGGTTAGGGCCACACTGTTCACCGTCACGGTTGGGTTTGAAAGATATGTGCTAGTTGCCATTACTGGTTCTCCTCTGTTGGTTCTGTTTTAGCAGATTTTGGGGCTTTGTTGTCGGACTTGATGAAACCACCCCAAATGAGTGCATCAATGTTGATGCCTTCATCTGGCACAAACTCTTCGCCTGGTGTTCCAACAAGTTCGCTAACGATGGTGTATTTGCTCATGATGTTTGCACTTTCATTTTGATAGTGAGATCGTAGGCGGCCAGGTCTTGACCACCGATGGAAAGGCTAATGGGTCGGCCCTCTGTTACTGCGACACCCTTATTGAGTAGCAATGCACAATTTTCAAGCACGTTACGCAAAGCATCAAGATTGGCAGGTCCGATGGTAATAACCCGTACCGGCACATCTAGTTCTGCAATGTTTGCGTTGTATGCAATAAATGATGGCGCATCAATGAAGACGCATGGCGGGTTCACGTTTCTTGGATCAGTGACAACGCGCAAACCAGTGATGGTGCCCAGGCTGGTTGCCAGGTCATCAATGCCTACGTTGAATAGGTCTGTGTAGGCCATTAGGCGACCTGCGGGCGGTTGATGCCAAGCAGCTGCATAATCATTGGCGTGACGCCGTTGGCTGGTGGTACGCCCATACCATCAAAACTTGCTATGGCGTTATAGGCACCGCGCTGTCTGAAATATGCCGCAGCGATCATGATGGTTCCCAAAAGAACGTCACCTGACGGCACAGTTGTTTGCGAGTCAGAAAGATAGCCGGCTTCTAATCTGCGACGATATGCAAAAGCGTTTGCGGCATTTGTAGCTCTTGTGAGCGTGGTTGCATCGTCTGCGCCTGTAAGGGTCAAGCCAAGATAACTTTCCACCATTGCCGTGGTTACCCAGGTGCAGGAAACGGTCCACGTGACTGTTCCTGTGGCCGTGGCAATGCGATTGACATCAGATGCGGTCTTTGCAAACAACACTTGATTGGCGATAGGCACTTGGCCATCAAAAAGCAAATTGCCTTCGGTGTCTGTGCCTGTGTAGAGGTATTGGGGCAAGGCATACACGGTGTATGTGCCATTGAAAGTTGCATCGACAGATGCCACCGTGATGCTTTGCCCAACCTCGATATCGCTATCGGTCAGCAGTGTAAGCACTGCGTAGTTGTCAAGCAGTTGCTTGAATGTGACTGTATAGACCGCCATGGGCTGTCCGCCCTTCGGGTTATGCCTGGGTGATCTTGCGGATCATGCTTGACACAGCCGCAAAGGTTGAGCAGTAAGCATGTACCGAGAACAAGCGCGAGAGCGTTGCAGGCTGATCGACTGACATGATGCCGCGCATGTCTTCGTAATACTCAAAGGCTTTGCTTGCATTTGTGATGATCATGGTCTTTGCAGCGAAGTTCGAGTCAACGACGATTTCCAAACCGAGTGGGTTTGAGCCGGTCCATGTGGTTGCGTTTCCGCCACCCAATGCGTTCTGTCCTTGAAGGCCAGGTGCGCCCAAGTATGGGAACACTGGACGGTTTGAACCGTCAACAAGTTGGCCCATTTGGCCCCAAACATCTGGTGACACGAAAATTGTGTCAGGGAAGAAGTTGGTGCCATTTGATACGTCAACTGCTGCGTCGTAGATGGACTTCATCAAGTCAGTTGTGGTTAGGTCCCACACACCTGATGATGTTGCTGCTGCAAGCAATGCGTCTGCTGCAATGTTGTCGGTTGCGAGCATTAGTTCGCCAACCAGGTCATTCAGGATCAGTTCCATTGCACCAGGCGACGTAAAGTCAACATCCTGTCTTGAGAGGCTGACCTGCCCCGATACGGTGGTTTTGCTGATGGTATTGCTTGCAATGACCATTGTGGTTGCTGACACTGCGTCAAACTCTGCTGCCTGTGCAGCTGCACTTGTGTGCGTTGTAATGGTTGGGCGCACAAATGTCTTTTGTTGTCCGCCGTCTGGATACGCACGTGCGCCAAGACGATTGACAACTGGACGAACAAAGTTGATGTTTTGGACAAGAGGTCCAAGTACAGGCACTGGCAAAAGACCAGGCGTGTTAGTTGTAGCCACATCGCCGGCTGCTGCTTGCAACGCGGTCTGATTCTCTGACTGCCATTCGGCTACGGCTGCATTTACTTTTGCAAACGTGTCGCCACCGATGTGGTATGCGGCCATCCAGTCAGCAGCTGATGGCAAGGCAAACTTGCGCTTTGGCTGTGCAGGAAGTGATGGTGTAGGGATTGCTGCGGCCTCGATGGCTTCTGCTGGTGCTGGTGTTGCTTCCACTTCGGTTGTCTCCTCGACTGGTTCTGTGGTTTCTGGATTTGTGTCGGGATCTGTTTCCGCTGACGCGGCCACATCCGTGATGGTAGCACCACTGAATGCAGGAATGGGGACAAGTGACAATTCAAGCCAGTCGGCTGCGGTGACGGTCATGCGGCCGTCTTTGTCTCTTGTCGCAGAAATGATGTTGACGCCTACGGATACATCCATGACGCCATCGGCTGAAAGCGTCAATGCTTCATCGCCAAGAATGGTGCGACTGATTTTCATGCTTGCAAGCATTCCGTCTGGCGTGTCGATTCGTTCGGTAACAATGCCAACTGGTTTTGATGGATCGTGGTACATGAAGACGCGTGGTGCTTTGCCGTCAATTGGTAATGAGCCTGGCAAAAATTGAACTTCGGTGCCATCGCTAACAGTTGCGTACTGGTTATACGGAACGGCTATGGCGTCAATGCGGCGTTCGCCTGTGCTGTCGCCTTCGGCTGCGGTGACTGTGATTCGGTCAGTTGTAAAACGGATCATGCAAGTTCCTCTTGTGTGTTTTCGGCTGGTTCATTGATGTTGATGTTTGAGTCCATCAGGATTGTTTCACCTAGATAGTCGTGCACGTCAAACTCTACGCAAGTGCCGCGGGGAAGTATGGCATCCGATGACAACGTGCTAGCGATAGTTTCACAAAATATTTTGGTGCCAAACATCCATTGATCCATTCTGGCTTGCTCAGAGGACTGATATGAATACGATCCGGTCGAGACACCCAAAAGGTACGGCGGGATATTCATTAGTCGTGCAATGTCTAGCGCAGAATAGTTTGCAGATTCGATTAGCAACATTTTGTCCGGTGTGGCACTGGTTGGTTCATAGGTCAGAAACTCATTTAGTGCAGCTGTCTGATTCGACGCACGTGCAGCATTGAACGCTGATGCCAGGTCTGCCAGTTCGGATGCGCTCAAAGGTTCGCCACCTGTCTGCTTCAAGATGCCCGACGGAATGGCTGATGCCGCATTGCGCAAACGGCTGGCTTGAATTTCTAACGCTGTTTCAATAGTGCTTGCAGATGAATAGATTGCGCCTTGTACAGGGCTAATAAATTGCACAAGGTTCACAGGGTCAATTTCGCCACCTTGAAAGTACACCATGCTTGACGGTGCAAACCACACTGGACCTGCCTGATCGGTGGTTGTGATTGAGCCTGCCGGCAGGCGTGTGAACGATGCTGGAAAGCCATCTTGGGTTCGGCTGGTGATGTACCAAAAAGCCCTTCCAAAGAAAAGTAAATCATCCAGGGTCCATGCCATAAGCGTTTCATAGGGGATTGCAGGATCGGGTCGGCTCAACCATGATCGTGGGGCTAAAGCAATTTCTTCCATTTCGCCTTCGGCTTCGTTCCATTGTTTGCGATACATCTTCAAGCTCATGGCACTGATAACAGAACAATGCAAATCGCGGGCACGGCTGACGGCTGCAACTTGCATGGCACGATTTCGCGCTTCGCCTTCCTGGTAGGCGTAGTACTGGCCGATCATGCCGACGCCACCGTTGGTCGGTGCGTTGCCACCGTAGGTGCCACCAACGGCTGCTTGTTTTTCAACAGCAGGGCTGATTGCTGCTTTGTTCACTCGATTGAATAATGCCATGAGATGCTTTCGGTAGGTGGTGCCTGCCTGCCCGACACAGACAGACACCTAGCGTGAGTGTACTTACCCTGTGATGACCAGCATGGGTTTTGTTGCTTGCTTTGGTTTGCTAACAAGTGCCACGGCCCACGCCATGCACCGGCACAACTCGATCGGGCCTGGCGATTTCTGCGATGACAGAACAACGCCTTGCGCCGTTTTAGTAATGACCGCACGGCATACATGTTCTGCAAGCATTTTTTCACCGTTGTGGCGCACCTTGCCTTCAAGAATCATTGACCTGACCAGGCTAGAAAAGCGCAACAGTTCGCCGTAGCCAACGGTCTGATATCGGCGTTGAAGATTCATTGGCAGATGGATTTCTAATGTTGGCGTGATGGCCAGCTGCACTTTTTGGTCAGCCATGATGCGTTCGATGTGTTCCCACATTTCATTTTCGGTTTGCACCACAAAGGCAACCTTGACGATGGATTGATTGTCAACGACGGCTGCATGTACACCGACATAGCGCGCATCGTCAACAGATGAGTCAACAGCCAAGATGGACGGCACCCCAATGGGGAAGTCTTCGGTGGTGATATGGGAATCCCATTCGGCCGGCGTGATCCACGCGCCACGTGCAGACACCCAAAGGTTCAAGTGAGCGCGCAAGAATGAATCCTTTTTAGAGACAGACCGTAATGCTTGCAAAGTGATGGTGGTACCCAAGGCAGGGTTTGCCCAACGCCAATATTGTTCGTCTCGATAATCGACGCCTGGTGGCATAGACCATTCAGCAAAATACAACTGTCCACGTTCGCCGGCATCAATGTTGGCAAGTGCCTGTTCGCGTAACTGGATCATTGTCAAACTGGATTCGTCGCCGGCGGTTGATGCCATCCAAAGAAGTGGTGAGCGTCTAGCGATTTGCGATGGTCGCAAGGCGTCATCGATAACGGCTGAATCGATGTCCCAAAGTTCGTCAACAACGATCAGGTCGTGTGATCCACCGTGCAGGTTTTTTGTGGCTGCCCTGATAAGCCATTCTGATTTGCCTACCGTCACAGATTTACGGCCAACGGCGGCCATTTGTTTGCCACCAAATTGTTCGACAAGTACGTGTGCAAGTTGGGCAAAGATTGCTTCGGCACGGTCAAGTTTGTTTGCAACTGAAAGCACTGATTGTGGTTCGCCACGCAGCTGCGCATAGTCAGTCATCCACCAACCAATTAGCGCAACCAGGGCAACAGACTTACCTTGTTGACGCGCTGTTGTAGTCAACGCTTCGCGAAACGTCAAAGAGTAAGGGTCGCCGGCATCGTCGCAAGTCAAAGCACCATTGATGGCGTGAACCTGCCACGGCATGAGATCAACAGACATGTGTCGCTTTGCCCAGGCCTGCACAAGTGGCCCAAATGATTGCCCCCCAACACCGATCGTTTCTAGTCGGGGTTGCTCACGGCCAATGTTTGCATCGCCTAAGTCGATCAGGTTGGTTTCGGCCGGTTCAGGCTGGTTCTCAAGAGATAAGGGAAAGGA